>Ga0182030_10006755_pt1 | contig 24131 bp, 23 predicted proteins | sample 812S3MmetaG_FD_121299 | JGI IMG/M metagenome (GOLD analysis project Ga0182030, IMG submission 121299) | Permafrost microbial communities from Stordalen Mire, Sweden - 812S3M metaG (Illumina Assembly) | ecosystem: Environmental > Terrestrial > Soil > Wetlands > Permafrost | place: Sweden...
GCTCCGGTTAGGAGCCGCCTTGACACTGTTAAGTATATCCGGCAGATTATAATGTGGGGCTGAGACGTAACAATAGCAATGGTTAAAGGTGTTTTTTGCTACAGTTAGGTTGACGCATATGCGCCTTACGCGGGAGGCTGATTATCAAATACAAAATTTAATTTTCGTCTTGGCTTTTGCCTGAAAAGAATGTAAGAATATATATACCTCACTTTACCTTTCCAGTAAAACTTTCCCTGAAGATGTTTTATCATATTCACTGATTCTGACGATATAAAATCCGTTGCTTAGCTGGCCAGTGCCAACCATGATTTTGTTTTCACTCAGGGTTAATTCAACGGGCATCTTTTCTCCAAGCAGGTTAAATACTTCCGTTTTTGGATTTTTGAAACCTGTATTTGCAAGTTCGCAGGTAAAAGATTCTTTTGCCGGATTAGGATAAATATGAAGATATTCAGGTATCGCCGGAATTTCATTACTGACATTCAAAATAGTGCCGGGGTCCCACAAAGAATCGGAAAAGATTAAAACCCCTCCGGCTGCATTGCCTGAAATATATTCGTTCCTGCCATCGCCATTGATATCAGCAATAGATATCGTTGCATTTTGTCCGGTATTCTGACCTATAAAATCAGAATCAATGAGTGTAAATGAACCACCGCGAAGTTTGGTAGTATCAATAGCATATTCATAAATGCTGCCACCAACCGAGCCTACCAGGAGCATCATTTTGCCGGTACTATCTCTTCTGATAAAGGGTTGGCTGAATCCGTCAACATTACCGTAAGGCACAACACTTACATTTCCAAAGTTACTGTTCACCGAATCCGGATCAAACAACGGATTGCTTTTAGTGCCGAAATTCCAGTAATAAGATAGTCCGCCATCTCTTCGTCCAACAACAAGGTCGTTCAGGGAATCGCCGTTCAGGTCATAAATAAACGGGGCAGCATACGTACCGGTGCTTAAATTAAAATAGTCTGCCGAAGTCATGGACGGAAAAGAAGAACCGGTGGTACCGGTGTTTTCGAAAAAGTATAAATAGCCATCTCCGGCGCCAATCAGCAAGTCCTCTTTTCCATCGCCATCCAGGTCGCCAAAGGCCGGGCTTATACCCAGCAGGTTATAGTTGCTGAAACTGTCGTAATCAAGTGTTATTTCGGTAAACACAGGATGGGCAGCCGTGCCGGTGTTTTGATAATATGCAAGCGTACTCAGGTAACCTGTTAAAGAAGCCGCATCATAATATCCATAATTACCAATAACAATATCCATCAATCCGTCGCCATTAAAATCATAGAACACCGGTTTTGAATTACTTCCAAAATCCAGCATGTGGCTCACCAGGAAAGAATCGCTTTGGTAGCTATACGTACAACCGGTGTCGCCGTTATTTTTATAATACATCACATTCTTTACATTGCGGGCGCCCCCGCCTGAGAAGTCGTAAGGGGCATATACATTGGGTGCCATCAAAACGTCTTCAAGAGAATCAAGGTTGTTACCGATTCCGAAGGCTGCCGGATACTGTGCCATCAACATCGGTGTGCCGCAAGTGGGGTATATCGAATCCCACTCACAAATATTGGCATAGGTATTATCCCCGCAGTTGCGCATAAAAAGCAGGTTGTTGAACCCTACGTTTCCATTCAGCAGGTCAACATCATGGTATATCGGATCAATAATGCTGTAAATAGTGTTACCCGAATGCCGGGGATCGGCTGGCGGACCCGAAGTTGCGCCTTTGCAACTTACATTTAAACTCATGGAATTGTTATTATAATTCTGGCTTACATTACCCCAACACGAAGTGACCAAGTCGTACTTAAACGAGTCGGCGGCAAAATGTATATTACCCGGATTCTCCATGGTTTGATTTTCGTAATAAGCGATCTGTGAACCGAACACATCATAAGTAAGAATATCAAGGTCCCCGTCCATATTCACATCTGTAAAAACAGGTATATCAGCTATGTTGGTCCATACGTTGAGTGCCGGATACCCCGGCATAGAATAGGTTATCAGCGGGCAAACGAGGTCGAAATTCAATACCCCGTTACGGATGCTCCCTTTAAAAACACAGGTGCCGTTGTTGGTATGCGTAAATATATCGGGTATACCATCGTGATTATAATCGCGGAGAAGCGCCCAGCTATTTAGTTTTTGTGGGAAGCAGGCCTCGTATTGCGGAGCATAAGTAAACATGGTATCGAATGCCCCGCCATTGCCCAGGTAAGTATAAACTTTCTGGCTTACCCTGTCAAAAACGAACAGGTCTTTAATCCCGTCCTGATTCAGGTCGCAGGAAGAAAATTGAGGGCAGTCCATTCCACCGGCCCAGGGGTCGCGCATGGTGATACCGTTTTTCTGCACCGGAATACTGATAACCCTGTATTTAGGTGTTTGCGCCTGAAGGGTAAACACCAGGAGGAGTAACGGAATGGTTATTACTGAATATTTCATATGTAATGGTATTGCATGCTTAGATTAATATAATTGCAGCCCATGCTTTACGCGCGGCAATTGTCCATATCCGCTATCTCAGCAAGGTTACAGCACCTTCAACGTGCATATCACCCTGATTGGGAATCTGTATATCCAGGTAATATATATACGTGCCAGGGGGCTGCTTTTCTCCTTTGAATTTCCCATCCCACGGCCCGGTAGCATCATGCACCAACTGTCCCCAGCGATCATAGATCCTGAATGTTTTAACCGTTCCGATATTGTTGAAAGTAACCGGGTAGAAGTAATCATTCCTGCCGTCTCCGTTGGGCGTAAAAGCATTCGGCATCACCATTGGATTCGGGCTATCCTTCACACGGACATTAATTTGCGCACTATCCACACATCCGTCTCCGGTAACTTTTACCGTGTAAAGAATATCTGTTAACGGAACCGCAACCGGATGGGGCGAAACAGCATTGTTTAAGTATTCTGCAGGCCACCAGCTATAGGTAGGTTGCCCATAAATTTCTGTGGTTGTTACGCCTAAAACAAGGTGAGCGCCCTCACCCACAAGGGTATCGGTAAATAAGGGGATTACTGCCAGGTCCTGTATTTTCACCGTATCCCGCTGTGTAACCATACATGCACTGAGGCTGTCCCGGAACAGTACCCAATAAGTGGTTGTTGTATCAGGTGTGGCAACCGGGGCCGGGCAGTAGCTGCAGCTTAAAGTTGACGAAGGGCTCCACACGTAAGAAGTGCTGCCGGTGGCGGTTAATTGTGCCCCTGAACCTTTACATATCAACGTATCATTACCTGACCGTGTGTAGGCAGCAGTAATTACATCTACCGTTATGGCATAGTTTTGAATAACAATTACCGGGCATTGGTTGTTGGTAACAGTAACTATAAAAATATGTTTACCGGTGTCGCCGGCCGGTGATGACCAGGTGAAATTACCCATCACAGAATCTTTCGAAATACGGTTTACAGAAAAACCGGCACCCGGTATTGCCACGGTGATATCGGATTGCATAAAAACAGAATCACCTGATGGTTCGGTCGCCAGCGCAGAGAACGATAACCTGCCGCCGGGGCATATTTGAACCTCGAATGAATCGGTCATAACGCCGCCACTGACATTTGCCGAATCAATACCTGAGAATAAAGGGGGTGGTTGAGAACACGACGGAAGATTATCAACTGCAATCTGTATATCGCGCATGGTAGTACCTATTAATGCGCCGCGCCGGTATTCGCTCACCTGCACCGCAATAACAAATACCCCGATATCTACAGGTATGAAATTAATTTCACCGGTGGCAGTGTTAAGTGTAAAAGGCCCTGACGACGAAACCGGGTTATTATTTGAATACCCGGGCACATAGGGAACCGGTAAGGCGCCTGCCCCCATCGGTTCAATCACCGAATAAACCAGCGAGTCTCCATCGGCATCAACGGCGCCCATGTTGCAGGTGAATGGGTAGCTAAAACAGATAAACGGAACCGGATTGCCGGTAAACACCGGTGAATGATCGTTATGTGCAAGTGTGTTATTTATTGTAGCCTGAATATAGAGGTCGTCGGCATCAGGGTTAATAAGATTTGAAATAAATGCGCTGCGGCAACATATATCAAAGCTGATTACCCAATCGGAACAGAGCGCCGGTAAAGTGATGGTATCGGTATAAGTATAGTCTAACATTCCCTGCAGCGAGCCGCCATTGCATTCCGATTGTAAAACTGAGGCAAAGCATAGCGGGGTTATTTCGCAGGGCTGGCCGCCATTGGTACTGGCCGGGCATGGTTGCCAATTGGGGGTAACACTGAAATTTTGCCCGCAGGAAACGGAAGCAACATTGAGGACAATGTCCGGATACTCATCCAATTCACGGCAATCGCAATAAAAGTTCAAAACAACACTGTAGGTATGATGATTGGAGTCGATACAGGTGTATACCAGGTCGGCCCCCATGGGATGCCGGGCGTGCAAAACAGTAACGATGAATTGCATCATCAGTAAAAGGAAAAAATGAAAGCCTTTTACATGCATCACCTTTTTTAATTAAAAAAACTGCATCCGGTTAATGCCTGCAAGTTCATTCAACCACTCATCGAAATCAATGACTTTACTCAGAAAACCTGTTACAGGGAAATAATTAACATACCCATGGTAATGTAGCCTGAGCTCCGGGTCCCCTGTTGAAGTTTAATTTTAATCCTGATTAAGAGGGTTCTGTCGCATCTGTTGAAAAACTGCAATTTCCTATTAAGAAATCTATCGTTCCGATTACATAAAGCATTGGTTTCCAATGGTCACTTTTTTTCGATATTCCGATAAATCTCTCTAAAAATGGCAGATGCGACAGAACGCTTAAATAATTCCATATATCTTTTTGTAAAAAAGAAACGGAAGTATTGGGAGTGAGGTTTCGGAATACAAGTGGTTGGCGGGGACGCCAACCACAAGGGCACCCGGTTTGGCATCCCCGCCATAGGTGTTCGGAAGATTCAAAATGCATTTACGCAAACCCTCTAACTCCCGAAGCGGGAGAACCGCTTCGCCTTTTGGGCCTGCCTTTCTGCCTTGGTTTCCCCGTTTCGGGGACGGAAGGGGTCCGGACTTTGGCCGTAAAGGCACACCTAAGTTTCTTCCGAACATGTGGCGTCCCCGCCAACCGGAATTCCTGCCAGACAACGATAATTTGGTTTGCACCCGTGAGGTTTGAGTTGTGGAAGGTTAAAATAAAAATGACAAGATTATCACCGGCAAACGCCGGCAATAACCTCGTCATGAAAAGAAAATTCAGCATGTTACCTTACTAAAAGGCACCTGTTTTTATTTGCCGGCACCAAAGGTCCTGACGTAATTTACCAGATTCCAGCGATCGCTTTCATCAGGATAGTCTTTTTTACCACGGGGCATATCATTACGTCCTTCTGATATTTTGTAAAACAGGGCACCATCAGTTTGTGATTGAAAGGCCGGTTTGGTCATATCAGCCGGTGTGCTCTTCAAATCCGGAGCTTTCTTTCCGTTGCCTATTCCGGTTTTTCCGTGGCAGTCAATACAGTTTTTGATATATAATGCTTTTCCTGCACTGACAGAAGCCGGAGAGGTTTTAACCGGGTTCACCATTTTTACATTTTTATCGGGCACCACCCAGGGTTTGGTATCGGTTTGAAATGCCATGCTAAGAATAGCAGCGGCAAACAACACCAGCGGCAATAGTAACTTCGTTTTCATAGTTTGAGGTTTTGTTTTTTTGATTAAATGATAATAGTGTGAATTTATAAATTATTGGAGGCGGTTATAAGTGCCATAATCTGAGTACGTTAAACCCTAAGCAGAATTGGCCTTTGGTATAATCGTTCTGGTTGTAAAATTCGTTTATCTGCGGAATGATAGCCTGGTAATTGCCAAATGTTATCTGGAATACGTGGCCGTTGGTGGTAAATTCAAGTCCGGCACTCAGGTTTGGATGCGGGTTTTGTGATATTTGCTGCGTAACAGGCTGGTCGTATCCAAGCAAAACTGAAATTTTATCGGTACATTTAATTCTGCCCATTGCTGATAATGAGAATAGATAATTATACATGGCCGGACTAACACCCCCTTCGGCGTTAATATAGCCGGGAACGTTGTTGAAGTACGAAATCTCGGCGGCAATTTGTAGTGAAAAGCGGTCATGAAATTTTCTGGCTATCATCAACTGGCCAAAGTACGACAAACGGTCTAACCCGCTTACAAAATTGCTTTTGTTCCGGGTATCAACAGCCATATCTCCATAAATGGTAATACTTAAAGGAAATCCTCCGTGCTCCGACTGTTTCATCAGGGCATATTTGCCGTCAAAATCCCAGGTAAGGTTGTACTTGTTAAATCCAAAACCTATTTCCAGGTTGTTGGTGGGTGTATAATCAAGGCCCAGGCGGATATTGGCATCTGCAAATATTCCGATGAAGTCAGAATAGCCATTGGTCATTACGCCAAACCTGTGCTGAAAATCGAATTCAAGGGTGTTTTTTTGTGGCACCATTACGCTTTGGTTGTCGATGATAAAATTACCATCGAAGGTGCTTTTAATGGGCTTCAGGTCACAGAGTTTTCCGTGATGCCTGGTTTTTGTCGCTGTGGTATCCTGTGCATTTAAAATGTTCGTACTCAAAAACGAGAGCAGGAGCACCCCGAAGCAACTAAAGGCTATGCGAATTTTTGTTTTATATATTTTCATTTTTTTGGTTTTTAGTTGTTAAGGGCTCCTTGTGTTATCCAGGCCAGCACATACCCGTTTATGTTTTGCGGATTGGTTGGCCGGTTATATGGCATTGCAGGTGTAAGAGTACCCATCAGGTGCTCGTAAATGACACTGCTTGTAGGGCTTCCGGTATTATACAGGTCCATACTGGTAAGTTGGTTGTAAGCGGTAGCCGCTTCAAGGTCAGGGGCGATGGAACCCTGAACATGGCATCCGGTAACGGCGCAATTGGTAGCGAATAACGGAACGAGGTCTTTTGAAAAGCTGACGGCTTTTGTAACCGTTATCATATTACCTACAGTAACCGTATCGTCTTTCGCACATCCCGAAATTGATATTACCGCCATTGTTACCACGGCCCATGCCAGGACTAATATTTCTTTCTTTTTGAGCATGACCTAAATTTTAATGGTTATTAAAAAAGTTTCCATGCTGCTATTTTTGGAAGGTTAGGGTTAGTCCGGGCATAATGGCATGTTCATTATCAGCAGCATTAATAGAACCGTTGGCCTGAAACATTACACCAATTCCAAATTGTTGGTTTGCAAGAGATGAAAAGTCAACATCCTGTTCAAGAACATCAGTGGTTTTAAGCGCTCTTTTCAGCATCATTGTCCATCCCGATCCGCTCCACATGGCGTTAGCTGTTACATCTCCTTCGCCGCCGGTATATGGGAATACTATTTTGCCGGGTATCCAGGTTGTTTGGTCGTTGTTACCAATTCCGGTACCAACCTGCTGGTAAGTAGTTCCGTTGTTAGGGTTGATAGTTGAACCGCCTTGCAGGGTGAGTACGCCGTTTGAGTCAACTGCTATTACTTTTAAGGCAGCGCCCAGTGTATCGCTTGGCAGTAATTGGGCATAAGGGTAGTTATCGTTTGCTTTAACCCAAAGAGGTACGGATTCATGTTTGGATGTTCCGGTAATGGTAAGCGTTTGTTTATTACTTACACTACCTGCGCCATTGGTTGATGCGTTGGAAGAATAAGAAGGCGGGCTTGAACCGTTAGGTACCGATTGGTCAGCATGTATACCGCTTCCGCCTAATACTCCACCATCGTAATCCTGGTAGTAATCAAGCGCCTGGCCGGTTTGTTCTACTTCATAGAACCTGGCCCTCCAGCAATCTAATTTTTCATTAACTGCATTAGTGTGCATACAGTTGGTAGTTGTGCTGGTTATAGCACCGGTCAGCGTATCAAGTACCATACTGCCTACATTGGTATGGCAGGCCCCGTAGCAGGACTGAGAGGTAAAGTCGGCGCATGAGTTATTGATATTAAACAGCATTACTATTTCGTCAGAGCAAATACTTTGCATGGTTTCTTCTCCGTCAACGTTATAGGTAGGTGCTGCACCGCCCTGTGCCCATAATTTTGTAGCAGGATTAAAAAACCATGGCGAACTGGCCCGGTTAGCCTGTGCTGCCTTCCATGTAATTAAAAAATAGATGTAATTGGCGTCATACATAGATTGCAGGGTCATAGGCGTGCTGTTACCAATGAAGCCGTTAAATCCGTTTGCGCCGGAGCTTCCTTCCACATCAGGTACCGTTGCCGTAATGTTTAGTACTGGGGCGTTCTTCCATAACGAGGCGCTGGGCCCGCCCCAGGCAGAACCACCGCTGTAATATCCGGAAACAAAACTTGGTGGAGTGGCGGTTTTAACTGAAGTAAGCAAGGTGCCGCTTGCCGGTGCAACATTTAATGTCTGATCATGCCTGGTACAATTGTATAACCCGAATGTTAGACCAAACATAAGGGTCACAACCATGTATTTTGTCTTAATTTTTTTCATAATTTATGGTTTTGATTTTTGTGATGAGTGAAATTGTTTAATTTATAAAGTGATTAAATCGTGGACACTGCCGGGTTAACTTATTCCTTTACCCATTCTTCATAAGCTAAGCCATAAGGCGGCTTGCCGGTGGGAGTAGGTGGGTTTTTATCCCTGCTCATTTTAATAATGGTATAGAATAAGGTGAAGTAAATGCACCAGATGCATGTAAAAATTATTGAGATTGTAATTACCAGTGGCGCCGGTGCGCGTGGCTCCCACAAAGCCCGTGGAAAAGGGTTTTTGTCTACAGCCAGTTGTATGCCCATGGGTGCGGCTACTTTGCTGTCTATATTGCCATAGGTATCATTATCTTCAATTTTTGCAACAATAACAATGTTGCCTGCTGTATCGCCCTTTATATCGCGGGGTAAAGTAAAGGTGCCGGTGCCGGTTTCATCGGTTGTGGCACTTTTGTCTTCAGCAGCCGGCATGGTTCCGAAAAACCTTTGCACGTAAAAATTAATCGTGGCATTTGCAATCGGTTTTTCTTTTCCGTCCTTGTCGGTTTGTGTTGCTTTTACCGTTACAGTGCGGGTGGTATCTGCCGGGTTTACAATAACCGTAAGGTTGGCCTCTCTGAAACTTCCCTGGTCTTTGGCATCTTCAAAGGCAAGGTCGTTTTCGAGTTTGGCTATCAGGGTAAACTTCAGGTCCGCATCCAGTGGCAGGGTTTTAGGCAGGTCAATAACAACCTGGCCATCCACCGGGGTTACACCGCTGCCTATCAGTTCTTCTGCCTTGTTATTCAGGGCGTAAACATTTACGTGTGCGTTGGCAACGGGCATGTACTTGTTGTGCTCGTTTTTAGCAGTCACTTTTACCCTGGCGGTTTTAGTCTGATCCGCTTTTTTGTAGAAAGACAACTGAACGGCCGATTCGCGTTTTTCAACTGCCTTTGTAGTTTCCTGTGCCCATGAAAATCCCCATAAGAGCAGGAACAACAGGGTTAATGATATATTATACTTTTTCATAGAATATTTTATGTTGGTTTTCATTTTATTTAATTTATCCTATTACCACTTTTTCAGTTTCTAAAAGCGCTTCTTCTCTTTTCTTTCTTTGGGCATAAGCGATCTTTTTATCGTGGTTAAGCTCCATACCTTCAGCAACTTCCCATACGGCCATCATCGGAAACATCTTGGCAAAAAGTGTTATCACCAGGAAAATACCAGCCAAACACGCCATGGTTACCGACCACTCAACCCAGTTAGGGAAATAGGTAGCCCAATCTGCAGGCACCTCCTGTATAGGCATAAAAGGGTGCAACAGGGTAGGCACCACGATGATGTACCTTTTTATCCATGCACCGATAACGATAACAATACAGGTAATGGAGAGCGGCAATATTCTGCGCCCGATAGGTGTAGCCATCACAACAATGGGCAACAACACTGTGCCAAACTGCAGCGTCCAGAATACCCTTGAATAAGGGCCCCAAAACAAGTCGCCCAGTAAAGCGCCTTCGGTGGACGCCATTTTATAGGCCGGTATCCAGTACTCATTTAAATTCAGATAGGCATATATTAAAGTAAGTGCCAGCACTATCTGTCCCATCAGGTTAAAGTGCCTTGGGGTAATATATTTTTCAAGGTGATAAAACTTGCGGAAAGCCGCCATACCTAATATTACACCTGCCGAACCCGAATAAAGAGCACCCGCTACAAAGTAGGGCCCGAATACGGTGCTGTCCCAGCCTGCACGCAATGTCATGGCGAAAATATAGCTAACCACAGTGTGTACCGAAACCGCTATGGGTATAATAATAATGGTCATTACCTTCATACACTTCTCAAGCGTATGCCATTGCTGGGCCGAGCCATGCCATCCCATGGCCATGGTTGTGTAAAGCCACTTTTTAAACTTGCCGAACAGCGATTTGGTATCTGTTAACCGGTCTCTGCAAAGGGCCAGGTCCGGTATCATAGGTAAAAACAGGAAAACCGTGCTGCCGGTAAAATAAGTAAGGATGCAAATGATGTCCCATATCAGCGGCGATTGAATTCTGCCGAACATTACCAGGTTAAGGATACGGTCAGGGCGCCCCAGGTCAATGATGGGCATTATTCCCCCAAAACATAAAGACACAAACGTAAGTAACTCTGCCGACCGTGTTATTGGCCTTCGCCATTCCTGTTTTGTTATCCGCAAAATAGCCGATACCAAAGTACCAGAGTGGCTGATACCAATAAAGAATACAAAAGTTGAAATGTATAACCCCCATGAAACATAGTTACGCATGGCGGTAACTCCTAACCCATTCCGCAGCTGATATATATACACGCCGAAGCCCCATGCGGCAACCAGCATTAAAAAAATAACCCAGATAATTGTAACCGCGCTCCAATGCCGGGTTGGCCGAAGACAATCTTCGCGGAGCGTCTCTATTTCTCTATCTAATTCCTGTGTTTCTGAATCTATCATACCTTGTGTTTTAATATTGCTTTTTAAAATATTTTTTCTGAAAGGCAGGGGCTATCTTTGCTTATTTGCATTTTTTTACAATGACATTGCCCCTGCTGTATTCTTCAGTTCACATCTTCATTACATCCGCTTTTGCACCTTTTACCGTTCTTTCAATTTCCCCCTTTCCTCTTTCATTCATGTTCGGGGTTGGGTACTTCCTGTTTTTAGGCGGCAGATAATAAACCCGCGGGTCGGTTCCTAATTCTTCTAAGTGACGGTAAGCAGCGTTATCTTCAAGTAACTGGCTCAGTTTTACGGTTACTCCCGAGCCGTTGGTAACTGCATCTTCGTTCTGATCGCCCATATAAATTACATCCATCGGGCAGCTCGCAACGCATGCCGGCATTTTACCTTGCCGCAGCATATCGGGGCAGAAATCGCATTTTTCAACCGTACCCATTCTTCTCGGAAAACTTTGCTCAGGCGAGTAAACAGTATGCTGAGAAGCATAAGATAGTTCAGGATGCGACCAGTTGAAGAAGCGGGTGGAATATGGACAGGCAACCATACACATCCGGCAACCAATGCAGCGCTCGTTGTCAATTAATACTATCCCATCCTCCCTTTTAAATGTGGCATTAACCGGGCATACTTTGGTGCATGGCGGGTTATCGCAATGAAAACATGGCTTGGGAAAATAGTAAGGGGCCGTTTCTTTGGCCTCTTTCATTTTAAACACCTTTATCCATTCGCGCTGCGGTTCTGTAAAGTGCATGGCCTGGCAGGCTTCGGTGCATTTTTTGCAACCATCGCATTTTGCCAGGTCAATTACCATGACGAATTTTTTGTTTGGAATACCTTTCCGGGCTTCTTCATTGCTTACCGGTGCAACTTTAATTTCGGTCAGGTGTTTTTCATCCACTTTAAACACTTTGCCACCGGTTGTAATTACAGTGGTGTTGGCTGCCGATAACCCGCATACCGGCGCCTCAACAGTGTTTTTGTCTGATAAAACAGTTTTAATTACACCAGCGCCGGCTATCAATCCCCCACCGGTTAGTAAACTCAACCTCAGAAAGTTTTTTCTCGACGTGTTATTGTTACTTTTCATATTGTATGTTGCTTGGTTTTTACTTTGTTTTAAATCTTGTACATCTATGATTTTTGCCTTACAATATTGGGGTTAAAACGTAACCTGTTTAATGATGCGGATTAGATTAAACAATGTATTAAAGCAGAAAGAAACCTGCGTTTTAGCAGAAAAGATGATTCATATATAACGACACAATAACCACCTCAGGTTTAAGTGCAACTGGTTTATACATTATTAATCAGGTAAGTACGCGTGGTACAAGGTTAATTAAGAGGATATTTCCAAAGATTGGAGTAGATATCCAGGTTATGGTGGGCTATCATTTCTGTAAGGCCTTCAATGTTGGTAAGCGCAATCTGCTTTCCTTTTTTTTCTATCAGTTGTTTGTTTTCAAAGTCGGTTAGCTCGCGCATTAACTGCTCGGGGCAACCTCCTGCCAGGTCTGCCATTTCCTGGCGGCTTAATATTACATTTAAACACTGGTCTTCAGGATTGGTACCAAATATTTCCTTTAAGTATAACAGCATTTCGGCAACTTTCTCACATGCATTCATCTGGCTCAGGTATCTTTCCCGCACCTCCATTTTCTGTAATTCCTGCGAATAAAACATCATCATAGCGAACGTAAGCTTCGGGTTATTCATAAAGGCCTCGTATATCATATCGCTGTCAAAAAAACAAACATGGGTTTCATCCAGGGCAAATGCACCAACTAAATATGTTTGAACAGATGTTCCCCAATGCCCCAGGGGGTAAGCCGTGGTAGCCAGGGAAACAATTTTTTCTTTGTGGTTTTCGCCGGTAGATACAATCTTTACTTTTCCGCTGTAAACCATGTATAGCCCGAAAATGCGGTCCTGCTCTCTGAAAATATAATCACCTTTTTGATAAACAAAGTGATTTTTGTTTTCGCTCAGCAATGCCTGCCATTTTGCATTACAAAAACGCTTAACTATACATTGTTTAAGGGTGCACTCCGTACAACTGAAAGTACCATTCATTGTTCACATTATTTTTAACTGAACTAACCATTAAGCCAATCTTCATTAGCTTAATGGTTATATTCTTTATAAAATATAACGGTTACAAGTTTGCGATTAAAGTTTTGCTGATTTAATGATGTGCATCACACGTATTCCTGCGTTATTACAGGAATTATGCCGGAATGCTCAGGATTTAGGGAGGATGCCGCTATATAGCAGCCCACGATGATGCGGCTATCCGCATATTATGGCTGGATAGTATTTTATTTAACTCCTCATGATTGAGGAGAATAAGCTTGCGGCTGTGTTTGGCAATAATGGATTCTTTTTCAAAGCTGGTCAACTCGCGGCTTACCTGCTCGGCAGTAGTTCCTGCAAGATCGGCCAGCTCCTGCCTGCTTAGCGATACATTCAGGCTTCCATCCTGTTCGTCCTCACCAAAAATATCAAGCAGGTATAACAAGGCGCCTGCAATTTTTTCCCTCATGGTCATCTGGGCCAGATATCTGAGCCTTAATTCAGCTTTTCGAAGTTCGGTTGAGTAGAACAACATCAATTCATAGGTAAACTTCGCGTTATTCATAAATGCATCATATATAGTGCTATTATCCACAAAGCAAACATAGGTTTCATCAAGCGCAATGGCGCTTACGGGATAAAGTTCATTCCCGTAACCCCGGTGCCCGATAATATGCCCGTTTGTTGCTAACCGGGCAATCTGTTCGCGGTTATTAAACCCCGATGAAACTATTTTAACTCTTCCCTCTTTAATAAAGAATAAACCAAACACCCGGTCCCCTTCCCGGAAAATATGCTGGCCCTTTGAATAGGAATTGCATGTCTTGCTCATGTTAAGGATACCTTTCCAGGTTGATGAGCAAAATTTATTAACGAAGCAATGAGCATTTGAGCAGTTATTGCAGTTTTGTGGTACGTTCATACACATCAATTATGGATAAAGACAAAGTAAGCCTGATGGCGTCTAAGTATGGAGGGCAATACAAAATTACTGCCCGGACGTAAAACAATAGCTGATAAATTTCAGCCGGAAACATGATTATTGTAAGGATGTTTGGCACAAAAGCTTAGAATTTATTCCTGATTCAGCTATCAAAATAAGAAATGTAATTAATGGCAATACACAGGCCGCTTATTGGGTGCAAACCAAGTTGTCGCCACATAGCAGGAGTTCCGGTTGGCGGGGACGCCAACCGGGGTCGTTCTCGTGGTTGGCGTCCCCGCCAACCACCAATGTGCCGCGACAACTTGGTTTGCACCCCAATTATTTCTGCTCAAATCAAACGCAATAAAAAATTTAAGCGGTTCAATTTAAGAGAGAAGAAAAAAGTAGAAATAGAAACATTGCCCGGCGGGACTTTGGCCTCACCGGGCAATTTTTTTTATACTGTCATTCAACGTTATCTCATTTTTGAAGGGAATTTGATTGTCTTACCAGAGACCATGAAAGCGCCCCAGCCTTTGTGATGAATGGTCTTTGGGTTTTTAATAGTTGGATCTATCCAGGCTTTCATTACTTCCAATACAAATAAATTGTATTTATCTGTCATTGATAAATCAACCACTTTACATTCCAGATTGGCATAGCAACCACCTATAAGGGGCGCTTTAACCATGGAAGCCGGGACCGCCGTGAGTTTGAACTTGCTGAACTTATCAATATCCCTCCCTGAAGTGTTTCCAACTTTCACCACTTTTGCGGCCAGCTCAACGGTTGGTATTGCTATTACACATTCCTGTGTTGTTTTTAAGAGTTCGAAGGTATAATCCCGGTTACTAACTATGCAACCTATCAAAGGAGGTTCAAAATCGAGCATAGTATGCCAGGACATTGTCATTACATTTAATTTGCCCTGATATGCGGTTGTAAGCATTACAACCGGTCCCGTTTCAATAAGCTGATAGACCTTGGAAAGAGGAAATGTTCTTTTTGTCATTTTGCATTGATTTAATTATGGTGAAATGATGTCCCGGAAAAAAAGGCCGTTGCGGGTTGTTGTATGGATGCATATAACCTTACCAGAATACTTTTTATAGTCATCAATACGGGCGCGCATCCTATCAACAGTTCGGTCCGGATAGTTGAGGTATGAAAGGTAAGTAAGCCCTTGCTCAATAACCTTTTCCGTTTTGCCATTGCCTTTCTTTTTAAGTGTGTCGTTTGTTTCGCGGGTATGCTTTGCTGCCAAGAGCGAAATGTAAAAGAGCATAATAACCGCCATGTGCAATTTCACGATCAAACTTTTGTTAAGGAACAAAAGTATCCTTATCCAAGGTCAAATTTGATGAACTTAATCAATGCCTCCCCGAAATCACGGGCAATGGCAAAGACAGCCGGGGATAGGATTTGTATTATTTCCAGATTTTAAACTGTAGCGTAAATTTTTTATGTTGAATAAGCGACCGCCAGTCAATAAACAACAACGCAGAAATAAGAAGCAATCCAATCAGCAAGCCGGCAATGGATTTCCAGTTTATCATCCCGAACATCAGTGCTTCTGCATTCTCGGCAGCATATTTGCCCAGCAGCACGGCGGCAGTGTCGCTGATAAATTTGCCAATTACAAAGGCCGGGATGATATAATACGGTTTCATCCTTGCCATACCCCCCGCTATAAAAAGTGGGGTGGTCGGTAGCGGCAATAAAGAGTAAGCAATGATAGCCAGTTGGCTTTCCCAACCTTTTGCTTTTAGCTTCCTTCCCAAATACTGCACATCCTCGTTTTTTGAAGGGTTAAATATCCTGCTTGCCAGCATAGGGATATACATAGTAAGTACGGTACGGCCCACTATAGAACCGGACACACCAATTACAATCACCCACCAGATATTTAACTTATACACCAGTTGAAATAATATCATGATGGTAAACGCCGGTGGCAACGGAAAAGGGACAACGTCAACTATAAATGCGCAGATAAAAATAAGCAGGTATTGCCACCACATATATTAACAGTAATTTTTGTTTACCGGTTGCCCGGTTGATAAAAATGAAACAAAGATATTCCCATACAAATTACGCAATAATCAGCCGCTGGTATTGTTTATCTGCGCTTATACTGCGACGAAATAAATTTGGTCAGGTTTATGCGGGAAACAGGATGTGGATGTATGACAAAAATCATTTTACCCGATGACCTTAATTCCTCAAAAGGGCATCTTTTAGCATCAATTTAAAGGTCTTAAACAAATGGAGATATGGATAAGCCATTGCAACGAATCGACCATCTGATGTGGGATGCCGAAACGCCAAACAGCCTTGTTACCATTGCCGGTATTATGACTTTTAAAAAGCCATTCAGCAGGCAAAAACTAACGGATATCATTACGCGCCGGTTGTTGAGATTTGAACGCTTTCAAAAAAAAGTAATAATGAAAGAGGGAAATCCGCATTGGCATCTGGATGAGCAATTTAAATTGCAAACCCACATTCATCATATTGCACTACCGGGTAAAGGCGGGTATAATGAGTTACAGGAATGTGTCAGTGATTTGATCAGTCAGCCGCTTAATCACAATAAACCACTTTGGGATATTCACCTGATAGATAATTATAAAGGTGGAAGTGTTTTGCTGGTGCGCCTGCACCATGCCATTGGGGATGGCATTTCGCTGGTAAAAGTGTTTTTTTCGCTAACCGGGAAAACAGCAGCTGAATCAATGTCGCTTATAGATATAGAATTGCCACCCCCTAAGCATAAAACCGCTGCCGATAATATTGACCAGTTGGTTCAGTTAGGCAAAAATGCCTATGAAGAGGGGATTCAGATGTTAAAGAACCCTTCTTTATTTGGCGAGGTGGTAAAAAATAACTGGCGGACTACAAAGGAAATCGGAGAGTTGTTTTTAGGAAAAACAGTTGAAAATACTATTTATAAAGGCCACATGGGCCTTACAAAAAAAGCTGCCTGGGCCGGGCCGGTTCCGCTTGAAACTTTTAAGCGCCTGGCAAAACAGTATCACGTAAAAATAAACGATGTATTGCTTGCTTTGGTGGCGGGTGCTTTCAGAAAACATTTGATAGCCCATCACCAGAAGGTAAACGAGGGATTGAAAATTATAGTACCGGTTAACCTGCGCAAGCAGAATGAAATAATGAAACTGCATAATGAATTCAGCTTTATCTCGCTGGATTTGCCGGTACATATCAGCAGTTTTGAGAAAAGAATAGCTTTTATAAGCGAGAAAACAACTACGCTTAAACCATCGGCTGAGCCGTTGTTTTTAAATGAAATGCTGCACCTGCTGGCCGATTATACACCCATGGCCGTACAGAAAATATTTATGGAGTTTATGGGCAAGCATATTACCGGTGTGGTAAGCAATGTTCCGGGCCCCGACCATCCGGTTTACCTGGCTGGCAATATGGTTGAAGACCTTATGTTCTGGATTCCTCATACTGTATCATTGGGCATTGGTATCAGCCTGATGAGCTATAACGGTAAGGTATATATGGGGCTTGTAACGGATGAGGGATTGGTAAATGACCCCGATGCTATTGTAGCGGCATTCACTAACGAATTAAACCAGCAAAAAAAGCTTTTGTCACGTAAAAAGCAGTTGTAGTTCTTTAGAAAAAGTTTGCCGCCCGGCTTGATAACAAACCGGGCGGCATCTCTTTTTAATGTCATGGACATTACAACGCTTCTATTCTTGCTACCAGTTTTTTAAGAATGCGTTTTACTATGACTTCAATGGTGGGTTTGATAATGAACTTTGGCATCAGGCGCAACGCGCCCAGTTTTAATTTTACAGTTACTTCGGCATTGCAGGTGCTTTCATCGCCTTTTAACAGTTCAACTTTCATAAAAGGAAAGAAGGGGCCATCTTCGCATTTGGTAGCAATAATTTTATTCTCCGCATATTCCGCAATCTCGTATTCAAGGTTCATGTCAAATCCTAAAAAGTGGGTTCTTTCTTTAAACCTGGTGCCGGTTAAATCGCGGCCCTTCGTTTTTTTTGTGATGATGGTTTCATCAACAATGGTCATAAACTCTTTCCTTCTGCTTATTTCACGCAAATAGGCAAAGGCTTTTTCCTTTGATTGCTTAAACTCAAGCTTATAATGAAGTATTAAACCGGAGGATTTATCAGCTTTATTTGATTCAGAAGTTGCCATACAAAGGTAATGACGATTGTTCAGTCAATTCCGCCAATAGTTATTCTAAACTCAGGCATACTTTATTGTGGAATTAACGAGTACAAAATTCATAAATTTTCAATCCCGCTTAAATGACCAGTATCACTGTATTATATAAGTGCTGTCATCTCCGGCAGAAATTGCAACGTATATTTTTGTTTAATAAATATATTGGTTAAAAACAAAACGTATGTCACAGTTTATTGTTGAGCGCATTAGCGCAAATAAGGCCATAACCCCGCATTTGGAAATTACCAGTAAAGCCTTTGCTGAAGGAGAAAAAATCCCTCAAAAACATACCGGGCATGGAATAAACATAAGCCCGTCCTTCGATATCGGCAATTTGCCTGCTACAGCTAACAGCCTTGCAATAGTTGTTGAGGATATTGATTCCGCTATTCGGCCGTGCATTCATTGGCTGGTATGGGATATCCCGGTATCCACTCATATTAAAGAGGGAATCAAATGGGGGGTTGAAGGTTTAAATGTATTCAGGCAACATAGCTATTGCGGCCCGTATTCACCACGCGAAATTCACCGGTTTTCATTCAAAATATATGCTCTGGATACTTATCTGAATTTATCGGATAGCACTGAGATTCCGGAATTGCAAAATGCAATAAGCGGGCATGTTCTTGGTTTTGGCGAAATGATTGGGTTATATAATTAAATTATTGATTAACTGCTGAAAACATCCGGAACATATTTGCCGGCAATTTACATAGCCCACGATTTAAATCGTGGGCTATGTAAAGGTAAAAACCGGGCAAAACCGTTTCAACGGTTTCCACGACCACCCGATATGCCCGGAAAAAATTTAGACCCGATTGCCCTGGGGTCGTATATTTATAGATTATGCATTTGCTATAAGCTTCGACCCCAGCCGGGGGGCGCATGCTGGCGTTTTGCACCATAGGTACCGTTAAGTCAATTACATTCTAATTGCCAGGGGTGTTATTGTTCAGTTGGGTTAATGACTGGTGTCATAAATTCCGGCTTTTATATCAGGCATTTTTGTAGTTCATATTTAATTTTATATGGCCAATACAAAAAACAGCAAAGGTTTTAGCCTGAACGAACCAGGGGGGCCTGCACAACCGCAAAAAGGTGGCAGACATATTCTTTGGATTTACGCAGCCATATTGATGGCCATCGGAATTTTCTATTTTATAACTAATTCCGGTTCGGTTAAAACTATTACATGGCAGCAGTTTGAACAAACCATGCTTAAAAACCATGATGTTGCAAAGGTTGACATTATCAATGGAGAGCAGGCTGAAGTTTATATTAAACCTGAGAAGCTGAAGCTGGACCAATACAAAGATGTGGCCACCACTTCCTTTAAACTAACTAACCCGGGCCCCCATTTTCAGTTTAGTATTGGTTCTTCTGAATCATTTGACAGAAAACTGGATGAAGCCCAAAAGAGTTTTGCCGAAGGAGATAAGGTTGCCGTAAACTATATCAAAAAATCAAATTGGTTTGCTGCTATTCTTATTTACGGTATTCCACTGATCTTTATTTTTATTTTTTTCCGTATGATGTCAAAACAGACGTCAGGCCCGGGTGGTTCTTCCATTTTCAATTTCGGCAAAAGCACGGCTACTTTAATGGATAAGGAAAACAGAAGCAATATAACTTTTGAAGATGTAGCAGGGCTGGAAGATGCCAAGGTTGAAGTGCAGGAGATTATTGAATTTCTGAAAGAGCCTGAAAACTATACACGGCTGGGGGCTAAAATTCCGAAAGGGGTATTACTTGCAGGGCCTACCGGAACCGGTAAAACATTATTGGTAAAGGCTATGGCCGGTGAAGCGAAAGTGCCGTTTTTATATCTGTCAGGTTCAGAGTTTGTAGAAATGTTTGTGGGAGTCGGGGCCTCCAGGGTAAGAGACCTTTTTCATAAAGCCAAGCAAATTGCGCCCTGCATTGTTTTTATTGATGAAATAGATGCCGTGGGGCGCTCGAGAGCGTCGCAGGTTTATGCCGGCGCCAATGATGAACGCGAAAGCACTTTGAACCAGCTACTTACCGAAATGGACGGCTTTGAAAACAATACCGGTATAATTGTAGTAGCAGCCACTAACCGGGCCGATATTCTTGATTCGGCTTTATTACGGCCGGGGCGGTTTGACAGGCACATTTACCTCGATTTGCCAAATCTGAACGAGCGTAAAGCTATTTTCAAAGTGCACCTTCGTCCGCTGATATTAGAGCCCAACCTCGACCTTGGTTTTCTGGCTGCACAAACACCGGGCTTCTCTGGCGCCGATATTGCTAACCTTTGCAACGAAGCAGCCCTTATCGCTGCCAGGGAGAAAAAATCAAAAGTTGATAAGCCTGATTTTATAAATGCAATAGACCGCATTATTGCCGGCACAGAACATAAAAACAGGATTATTTCGCCAAGGGAGAAAAAAATAATTGCCTATCACGAAGCGGGGCACGCCACTATCAGCTGGCTATTAAAGAATGTGGATCCATTAATGAAGGTGTCTATCATCCCCCGGGGAAAATCGCTTGGTGCGGCCTGGTATTTGCCTGAAGAGCGTCAAATCCGGACAACAGCGCAGTTTACTGATATGCTATGTGCTTCGCTGGGCGGCAGGGCTGCTGAGGATGTTACCTTTGGCGAAATTTCATCCGGTGCGCTGGATGATTTGGAAAAAGTAACGCGCGAGGCATATACCATGGTGGCTTATTATGGTTTAAATAAAACTTTAGGCAACATCAGTTACTTTGATTCAACAGGAAGGTCGGAAGGCGCATTCCAAAAACCATTTAGCGAGGAAACCGGAAAATTGATTGATGAAGAAGTTCGCAAACTGGTAAACGAGACTTACGAACGAACCAAAAATATTCTTGTTCAAAATAAAGAGTCGCTGAAAAAACTTGCTGAACTTTTGCTTGAAAAAGAAGTAGTGTTTAAAGAGGACATCGAGAAAATACTTGGTAAAAGGCCAGAAGCAGATGTTGAGATGATAAACAAAGCGGCCGAAACAATTTCGCCTGCGGCGTAGTATCCCATTGCTCAGAAGTTGTTAAAAATTAAAGAAAAGAAATACATGTTATCACAAAGCACACAAAGTTAAATACAAAGAGCACCAAAAATATACTCTTTTGTGGCCTTTGTATTGGCATTTTCCTTTGTGTTCTTTGTGTTAAATTGCATTTTGTTTTAATTTTTAATAGCCTCTCAGTGAATGTAGATTAGATTGTTTTCAACCCGCTCATGAATTGCAGGCGTTTCATCGCCGTATCCCACAACCAATGCCAGGTCTACTTGCTCATTAGCGGGTATCTGCAGTTTCGAAAAAAGCTTTGTTTCTTCCACATATTTTGCGGAACCTACCGGACAGGAATCCAGCCCCAGCGATTTGGCTGCCAGCATCATATTTTGAGCGCACATGCCTGCATCCAGTCCGGCCCACTCATTATCCTTAGGAGAGGTTATAAATATAACCGCCGGGGCACCGTAAAAAATCATATCATGGGCTTTTGCCAAATCGCCACCACCCGGAAAATGCAGTACACTAAATGCCAGCTTAACAATGCGCTTAAATCCCATTTTCAATATACCCTTTACAATTCCGGTTCTGATGGCCTTAGAGAAGGTTTGGATATCATCTTTATCAGTAAGCATGTAAAACTTCCACGGTTGATTGTTATGCGCCGATGGGGCCATTCTTCCGGCCTCTAAAATCTGCTCAATTAAATCGCGGTCAACCTTTTTGGGTTTGTATTTTCTTACTGCCCTGCGGCTGTAAATTGTTTCGAAGGTATTGTTCATAGCGCTCTTTTAATTACAGCAAATTTTGCTTTTTTATCACCTGTATTTTATGACTCAGCTCAAAAATGCCGGTGATCCTGATTCTTTAAATTAATTTTAAGCGAATAAATGGCGCGATATGCCTTTTGAATTTAATGTGATGCTTGTTACGTATTTGCCTGACTTCGCTCATAACAATCCAACCTGCATAGGCCTACATTCGTATATATCTATGTTATGAAAGGCAAAAAGGAACAAACAAACCAGCGTGCAACTCCAAAGGAACCCTTTTGGCTATCCTTTCTACCTGCAGGTGTACAGGACTTTTTAGTTGAAACCGGAGATACAACGCGCTTTGCCGGAAGGTTCTTTCAGGAAGCTTTTTTACCCCCGTATGAGTTTAAAGAGATTGTCAGGCAATCATATGAAATCGGATATAAGAGTTTGTCTTTGGTAGGCACAACTGCTTTTATTATAGGTGTAGTATTAACGTTACAATCGCGGCCAACACTGGTGAGGTTTGGTGCCGAGGCCTGGCTTCCTGCTATGGTTAGCGTAAGTATTATAAGAGAGATAGGGCCGGTGTTGGTTGCCCTTATCTGCGCGGGCAAAATTGGTTCGGGTATTGGCGCCGAGCTGGGTTCTATGAAGGTGACCGAGCAGATTGATGCTATGGAAGTGAGTGGCACCAATCCATTCAAATACATTGTTGTTACCCGCATTATCAGCACTACCCTGATGATACCTTTACTGGCTATTATGGGCGATGGTATTGCGCTTTATGGCTCATTCCTGGCTGTAAAAACAAAAGGGGCGGTTAGTGCAACGCTGTTTTTTCACCAGGTTTTTCAAAATCTCGATTTCAGCGATGTGCTACCGGCAATCATTAAGACATTCTTTTTTGGTTTTGTTATCGGGCTTATAGGTTGTTACAAAGGATACAACTCAAAAAACGGGACCGAAGGGGTAGGACAATCGGCTAACTCTGCCGTGGTAGTTGCTTCATTACTTGTATTCGTACTTGATTTAATTGCTGTTCAGATAACTGCATTTTTTGGATATATATGACAGAGACACAAAATACAGCACCGGTAGTAAATCAGAGAACTTCTGAATTCGGAGAGCCTATTATTGAGATTTCCCATCTTCAGAAATCCTTTGGGGAAAACCATGTGCTTACTGATTTTAACCTGACTATACGCAGAGGCGAAAACGTGGTGGTGCTTGGCAAATCAGGCTGCGGTAAATCGGTGCTGATAAAATGCATTGTTGGCCTGCTGAAATATGACGCCGGAACATTAAAAGTTTTCGGGAAAGAAATAAAGGATTTAAAACATAAGGAACTTGACCACATGCGGGCGCGCATTGGTTTTGTATTTCAGAGCAGCGCTTTGTATGATAGTATGACGGTAAGGGAAAACCTGGAATTTCCTTTACGCAGGCAAAAGCACAATAAAACCAAACAGGAGGTGAAAAAGCTGATTGAAGAAATGCTGGACAATGTGGGCTTGTTATATGCCATTAACCTGATGCCTTCGGAACTTTCGGGCGGAATGCGCAAAAGAATCGGGCTTGCAAGGTCATTAGTGCTTGAACCGGAGCTAATGCTTTACGATGAACCCACTACCGGACTCGACCCCATTACTGCCAAAGAAATAAGCCGTTTGATGCTGGAAATGCAACGTAAGTATAATACCTCATCCATCATTATTTCGCATGATATGGATTGCGCAAAGCTGACGGCCAACCGGCTTGTGGTAATGATAGATGGTGTTAATTACGCCCAGGGAACTTTTGAAGAACTTAATCATATAAATGATCCTAAAGTACATGCGTTTTTCGAAAACCAACAGATATGAACAAGGAAATAGTACGAAATATTAAGGTAGGCATATTTACGATAGTCGGCGTGTTATTGTTGTTGGCAGGCCTTTATTTTATTGGTAACAACCAGAATATTTTTCAGAAAACCTATAAGCTATATGCCTCATTTCCGAATGTAGGCGGCCTTCAGACCGGTAACAATGTAAGATATGCGGGTATCAATGTTGGTACGGTTACCGGGATTAAAATATTGAATGATACTTCTATCAGGATTGAAATGGTGGTTGAAGCAGATTTAAGCAAGACTATCAGAAAAAACTCCGTAGCTACTATTGGCACAGATGGATTGATGGGA
>Ga0182030_10006756_pt1 | contig 24130 bp, 12 predicted proteins | sample 812S3MmetaG_FD_121299 | JGI IMG/M metagenome (GOLD analysis project Ga0182030, IMG submission 121299) | Permafrost microbial communities from Stordalen Mire, Sweden - 812S3M metaG (Illumina Assembly) | ecosystem: Environmental > Terrestrial > Soil > Wetlands > Permafrost | place: Sweden...
AAAGACGTGTCAATTTTGTTAGTTGTTGGTACAGTAAGGTCTTGTCCAACAGCAAACATTGTCGAAAGAATAAATAAAACAAATATGGATGTTTTGCGGAGTGTCATAAAAGTGGCAGCTAACTCATAAATATACGAAGGTTTTTACCTCCCTGCACTTTCGTAAATTTTTTTATATCACTGATGTTAAACAGGTTATTAAAAACTGCGAAAGCTTGAAAGAGTTTCGCAAATACAACACCTTCCTTACTTAGGATCACGGCATGCTTCAAGCCTTCCCAAGTTTTCAAAGCTCCTGAAATCTTTTGCAATAAAGCAGGCCATATAAGCAACGATTTTACCACCCTTTGCTCTGAGCTTTGCAAAACTCCATAAAACTCAATCATTTAATTTTCGAAAAACCTACCACTAATAGGGTATTGTTCAAATAAAAATAATATTCCAATTTGCATGCACCATTAAGCGCTTACAAACTTTACTTATGAAAAAGAAAAACAGCAGCGCTGCACCAACAACTGAGCATGCCACATTGCAAGGCGCCGGGTTTATGAACCTGAACTTTGCAGGCAACCCCAGCATTTTCTCCTGGCGTGGCATCAACTCCGTGTCGGTTGCTATCTTCTTCACGAAGGTCGTCATCTTCTCCACGGGCACAGTTACCCTCTTCACGAGGATGGCTATCTTCGCCACGGGGATCGTCATCTTCGCCGCGGGGACATCTATCTTCTCCTCGGGGATCGTCATCTTCGCCACGGGGACAGCTATCTTCTCCACGGGGATCGCCATCTTCGCCACGGGGACAGCCATCTTCGCCACGGGGATCGTCATCTTCGCCACGGGGACAGCCATCTTCTCCTCGGGGGTCGTCATCTTCGCCACGGGGACAGCTATCTTCTCCACGGGGATAGTCATCTTCGTCACGGGGACAGCCATCTTCCTCACGGGGATCGTCATCTTCGCCACGGGGGACGTCATCAATTACAAATTGATCGCTATCAATTCCAAATTGGGTGCTATCAATTATAAATTGGCTGTCATCAATCCATAATTGGGTACTATTAACTCCAAGTTTGCCTTGACCGCCAGAACCGATCCTTATAAGATGCTTACTTTCAGCGCCAGTTCTTTTTCATCGCCTGCTCACGCACTGCCAACAATTTTTGCACCAATATCAAATCGCTTTGAAGGCGCTATGCGGCCGTCTGCTTTATTTTCATCACTAAAGATTTCCAATCAGTGGTTCATATTGAATACCCGGTATACTACGCGGTCAACTGATTTACCCGTCAAATTATTGTGAACTACGGCTTTCGGAATAAATTTCCATCAATGGGAAAATCAGCCGGGGCATCTGCGTCTTAAAATGCTGATTATCATAATGCTATTCAATTGGCATCTTGTTGGTTCATTGATCGCTGCCTGATGCCCAATTTGGCAATGGCGCCAAATCCTTTGAAAAACAAATCAACCTTTTGAAATTAAATTTTAATCCTAAGTATTATGAAAACAAATTTATCCTTTCGATTGTCCAGAAACATGCTTGCAGCCTTAGCACTCGTGTTTGCCTGCGGGAACGCGTTCTCACAGGATTATGGAAAAAGTTTTGTGGATTACAATGCCGGCACCATTGAGCCGGGCGATACCCTCCAGATCAGGGCCACTTTTGTAGTAAAATCAGGCACATTTACCAATTGCTCGTTTACCGACGCAATACCTGCAAACACTACATATGTTCCCGGCACGCTTTGCATTCTTACAAACGAAGGCAAGGTGTATAAGAAATTCACCGATGCATTGGGAGATGATGCAGGCGGTATTTCAGGTACCAGTATCACCATTAATATGGGTTCGGGAGCCACTTCATCTACCGGGGGGACCATCAGCAATACCAGCAAGCCTTCCTTTTATGGCAGCACCTGCATCATGGTTGCTTCATACACAATAGTAGTAAGCACATCAGCTTTGTTTGGCAGCAACATCAATATCGGAGGCGGCACCATCAGTTATAAATCAGGCGGCGTAACCAGCAGCATTACATTCCCGGCAGATAACATACTTCTGTATCAGAATTATGGCGTTTGCAGCAATTCGGTTGGCGGCAACGCAGTCTCAACAGAATATGCAGGAACTTTCGGCTCGGGCACCGCAAAAGACAGAGGCGCATCCAGCAATGTACCGGCCAGTTATACATATACTGCGTTTTCAAGCACAGCCGGATCGCCACAGGATTATTATTATGGCGTTTCTAACAACACAAGCGGTGGTACTACAGCGGCGCTGGGATATTCTATTGTGAACACATGGGCTAAACCTGATAATTCGCAAACGCCTTCACACCGCATTTTCGGTTTATGGGATATCATTGGTGACCATACCGGTGCAACCAATACTGCAGCCGGCAATCCTCCGGCAGATGTTATTAACGGCGCAACCGGTGGCTATATGCTTGTGATCAATGCCTCGTACAGAACGGACACCGCATTTCTGGATACGGTGACCAATCTTTGCCCAAATACTTATTATCAATATACAGCCTGGTTCAGGAACATGTGCTCAAAATGCGGTTGCGACAGCAATGGCGTGGGCGCTACAGCAGGCGTCGGTTCAGGGTACATACCCACTGCAACAGGTGATTCATCGGGTGTTCATCCCAACCTTACCTTTAATGTGAACGGTACCGATTATTATACAACAGGCGATATCCCTTATACCGGTCAATGGGTGCAGAAAGGTTTTATGTACCTCACCGGCCCAACGCAAACTTCCATGATCATCAGCGTGCATAACAATGCACCAGGCGGTGGCGGCAATGACTGGGCTCTGGATGATATCAGCGTTTCCAGTTGTCTGCCCAATATAGTACCGTTTCCTAACAAGCCAGATACTTTTTGTATGGGCTCTGATGATACAGCCCGCTTTCAGGTTACTTCTTACTTTAACAACTATACCCAATGGCAGATACAGGAAAGCTATGATGGGGGCGTGACCTGGTCAGTGCCCGGCAACGACACAACTGGCGCTGCAGCATCAGGAACAGCTACCCCTGTTTACAATGCAACCCTTGGACAGTATCAATACACCATTACCCGCTATTATCAATTGGACCACACGCATACACAGGTTACATACAGAATGCTTGTTGCATCTACTGTTGCAAACCTCAGTTCCGGAAACTGTGCAATTGTCAGCAGTTCCTTCAAAGATGTATTAACTACTAATTGCTCATCAGCGCTGCCCATCAATTTTATTTATTTCAACGGGCAACTTAATAACGGGCTGGCCAATCTGAAATGGTCAGTGGGAGATGAAAGCGCCGGCACGCAATACTTTGTGGAGCGCAGCACAGATCAGGCTCATTATGATGTGATTGGCACCGTAAACGGAACCGGAAACTTAAACACAGAATTATCGGATGCAGTTTATAGCTTTACTGACGGCAAGCCGGTTGTGGGGAATACATATTACCGCATCCTGATGCAAAACGGCAAATACCAGTTGCTGAGCAATGTGATCGTATTAAGCGATAATGACATTGATTTCAATGTACAGTCGCTTGTGAACCCGTTCAGCAGCCAGTTGTCTTTCGATCTGCTGGTGCCAGGCAATGACATGGCAACATTTACCTTGTACGATATTTATGGAAGATTGATCAGGCAGCAGCAACAGAGCGTGTCGCAGGGCCTCAACAGCGTGCGGATATACAACCTCAGTAACCTCCCTGTGGCCATCTATTCCCTGAAGGTTCAGTATAAAGACAAAGTAGTCGTGAAACAGGTGATAAAGAATTAAGAGAAAGAAATAATAGCAAAGCCAATTTCAATAAATGGGTATTTGCAATAAATAAAAAGAGCGCATGAAAAGCATGCGCTCTTTTCATTACAGTTATGCCTTGGCGTTAATTTATAAAGAAGGCCAATGTTTATTTTAATATTGATTTTGAAATAAAGCGCCTTACAACCTCCCTCAGTTCACAAAAATCTCATCAATGAAAAACCAGCCATTATAATTCGGAGGCTTGGGTTTTTCTTTCTTCTTTGGCTTTTCTCCTGCCTTTGGTTTCTCTTCTTTTTTTGGAACTTCAGGCGGGGGCATAAACTGTTTTGGGATTTTTCCTATCGGCTGAACAACCACTTTAATATATTTTAGCGGCTCGGTTGTGATCTTACACTCATAGGGCATCAGATAATTGGATTGAGGCAGGGTGTCTTGCGCAGGCTTTAGGTGGTAGAGCGGTTTTAGGCTGTTGACATTCATTCCTCCAAATATTTTAATGTCTTTCGGAGGGAATAGCCATCCGCCGGTGTTAACCAGCGAACTTACGGTAATCATTTCCGGCTTTATAGGTTTATGAAACACCATTATGCATTCCATATTATTATTGCGAAAGGCAATCCATTTGCCATCCCCGAAGTTTTGGCTTCCCTTCACAAAATCACTCAATGTTCTTCCTCCCTTTCCTTTGTAATTTGAATCAGTTTGCTTTAGCATGATAACAGTATCCGCTTTATAGGTTGCTTTAAAAAAACGGTATTCCACATCATCACTTCCATGCCACCCTTTTTTGAATGCCCGCGCTTTCATCAATGCCTGCTTATCAATAAATGTGTTGTCATTATAAGCAAATGAATTCACACTATCGGGTTCCGTTCCATCCAGCGTATAGCGGATAACAGTGCCCGGCACAAAATGCTTTAACCGGAGATGAATCGGTGTATCCACTACAACCTGCTGATCTGTTAACAAGACAGGAGGATTTATTTTTAAGAACATCGTGTCGGTGCGCATGCCCGTTTCAATATCCAGCGAAGGATATTTTTTTCTGATATTATCAGCATCAGCAAAACTTACGCCTGCATTCCAGATGTAGATGTGATGCAGTTCTTTCAATGAAACCAGTTTTTGAATGTCTTCTTTCTTCAGGGAGGTGTTGGTTAAAGAAATACTTTTCAGATGGCTCAATTTATCCAGCGATGCCAAACCATTGCCTGTTACCTTGCTGAATGAAAGATTGAGAGAGCGAAGATTGGTAAACTGCCCGATGGTCTGCAGGTCATTATCTGTTACAGGCATCTTATCAAGATTAAGAGAAACAAGCTGCGTTTTGATATCCAGCAGTTCTTTCAACTGTTCGGATTTAAAAAAAGAAGCACCAAAAAAATCAACTGCAATACCGGGCGACTCCTTTGCTATTGGATACACAGCGCGATAGTTTGTATTTAATTTCTGAATAGTCTTTTCGCTGGCTGCGGCAAAATCATAATCCTCCTGCCCGTCAGAAGATTTGAACATATTCTCAGCGATGGTTCGCAGCGTATCTGTTGGCTCCAGTTCGCTTGCTTTGATTTTAAAATTGGCACCGCGCCGTATCCAGTTGTACAAAATGGCAATTTCTCCGTCGGTAAGCTGTTGCTTTTCTTTCGGAGGCATATGCTTTTTTTCTTCCTCAGGTAAATGAATGCGCTGTAGTATCAGGCTCAGATTGGCATCGGCAGTGTCCCACAATGCGCCATCCTTACCCCCCCTCATCAGCATTTGCTGCGTCTCCATCACCAACTCGCCTTTTGCTTTCTTGCTGTTGTGGCAACTGATGCATTTGGCATCCAGTATGGGTTTCACCATATCAGTGAAAACAACAGCTTCATCAAAAGAAACTTTCTTTTGCTTTTTCTCTTTCGTTACAGGTGCCAGCAGATAATTATCTCCGTGGGTGATGCTTGCGCCGACATGCCCCGCGATGACCAGAACGACAATGCTCAGCAGGCTTGATGCAGCCAACAATATTTTTCTTTTATTTAATTGCTCATAAAATACATACCATGAAAAAGATAACAGCGAAACAAAAGATCCGCTCCATTTGTGCCATAACAATGCATCCTGATCATATCCGGGTTCCTTGGAAAGAAAGATGCCCATCAATGCAGTGATGGCAGCAGTGAATGCAGCGGAAAGCAATAACCATTTGCTGATACTTTGAAATAACTGGCTGGAAGGCATCTGGTTTTGGGGAACTATCCACAGCCATGCAATGAACAATGCAAATAAAACAATGGGGAAATGAAGGAACAGGGGATGCGCCCTTCCTGCCACCTGCACTATTGAAGGCACTATGAGCCTGCTATAAAAAATCAACAAAAAACAAAGCAGGCAATTGGCAGCAATCGTTGCGCTGAATACAATATTTTTCCAGTTCACCCTCTTCTTATACAACTGGTTCTAATTTATATGGATACACGTGGCCAGAATTCCACTGAGCCACATACATATTCTGGTCATCATCAATGCAAACATCGTGTGGATATTGAAAGACTTTCACTGTTTGATGCATTTCATCCGGCTTGCCTCCTGAATAAGTCGGGTCATTTCCAGCCAGGTTGGAGACCACTTTGAAATCTTTGTCCAAAATTGTCACAAAGCCAGATTGCTCATTCACATGAGAACTACTTTGTAAAACGGCGCTGTACAAATAATCGCCATTGATCACCGGCCTGCAAACCCATGCACCGGGAAGCGGGATGGTATTGATGAATTTTCCATCGGGCGTATAGCGCTTGAAAGCATTTTGCTGGCGTGAAGTAACGATCAGTGTCGGGTTATTTTTTATTCTGCGATCCACACAAATGCCATGCGCATTCAACAAGTTTTCTTCTTTGTCTCCCCTGCCCCCAAAATGGCGGATGTATTTTCCTTTATAATCGTATTGAATGATGAAGTCTTTTCCATAACCATCTGCCACGTATATATCTCCATTGTCAGTGATGGCAGTTTCTGTGGGAATGTATTCTTCAGCTTTTGTGTACTGTCCTGTCTCTTTGGGGTAATCCAATACCATCAGCACTTTTCCATCCATTGTGGTTTTGATGACCTGATGGCGGTTGTTATCGCAGATGAACAGTACCTCATGACCGTTTTCATTAAATAAAGTAAGTCCATGTGCACCGGGATATTCATGGCCCCATGTATCAACAAGCTTGCCTTTTTTATCGTAGAAGATCACATTGTTCTTCACTTCATTCGTGAGCAAAATGATTCTTCCCTTGCTATCCTGCACCATTTCATGGCAATCCTTTACCGGATATTTTGCAACATCCAACTGGCTCCATGCAGTGTTGATGCGATAGCGCTTATTATTATGGCCGAGAACGATGCCTTCTTTTTTTGCTGCTTTCAATAGTGATGGCAGTGAAAGAAAACCAGTTGTTGCAATGGAAGTTTGTTGGATGAATTTTCTGCGGTTCATGTTTTTCTTATTTATGTGAACTATGATTTTATTATAATCCCGGGTTTATCGAATAATATGTAATCTATAAATTAAATGATATCCAGCTACAATATTCCAAACCTTATTCCTTATATCAAGCTTTTAGAGGATAAATCTCTTAACCTTAGTAGAAATTATCATTCAATGCTTCCAACCTTATTACCTTATTATGACTGATTCTTTTTAAACGGCTGAATTGCTTTTTGATAAAATCTAATAAACGTTTCGTATTCTTCCCTGAAACTGATTTTACGATGATGTTCTTTTTGATTTAGTATGTACTTACAAACCTTGTCCACATCTGATTTCGATACAGAAAAAGCAGACGCCGATGCTTGCCAGGCAAACTGGCTATCGCACAACTTATTTTGGTTTATGAATTTTTGAGTGCTTTCTGCAACTATCGAAGCCAGGTTTTCTTCAGATAACTTTGGAGAACGGGAAACGAGAAAATGCACATGCTCTGGATTTGCATATACCGCGTATAGCCGGGAATCGCTATTGTTTATAATGCCAGTCATATATTTTTCAATTCGGTTTCTGTATTTTTCTGAAATGAGCGGTAAACGATGTTTAGTCGTTAAAATAAAATGAGTGTATAAATTGTTAAACTCTATTTTCATTTTTTTCAGGAATAAGGTAATAAGGTTGGGCCTCCGACAGTATCTGTTTTCTACTAAGGTTTGTCTCTGCAAGGATGAAATGCTGTTATTTATTTTTTACGGAACTTCTTGGACATAAAAACTTACTAACCTCAAAAAGAGAGAATCATATTTTTATGCAATCAGCCCTTTCACTACTTTGCCTGCCACATCCGTGAGCCGGTAACGACGTCCCTGATGTTTGAAGGTGAGTTTTTCATGATCCAATCCCATCAGGTAAAGAACGGTTGCATGAAAATCATGCACATGCACGGGATCCTTTGCGATGTTGTATCCAAAATCATCTGTCTCACCATATACACCGGGCTTTACACCGCCACCCGCCATCCATATAGTGAAGCAACGCGGATGATGGTCACGACCATAATTGTCTTTCAAAAGTTTACCCTGACAATAATTTGTTCTGCCAAATTCTCCGCCCCATATCACGAGCGTTTCCTCAAGCAAACCCCTTTGCTTCAGGTCTGTGATCAGCGCAGCAGAAGACTGATCTACATCCCTGCATTGTCCTTTGATCTCATTGGGAAGATTGCCATGGCTATCCCAGCCCTGGTGATACAATTGAACAAAACGCACCCCGCTTTCAGATAACTTTAATGCAAGCAAACAATTTGCAGCAAATGTGCCTGGCACTAAACATTCAGGGCCATAAAGCTTTACCGTATCTTCAGGTTCCTTCGACATATCCGTGATTTCCGGTACAATCGTCTGCATCCGATAAGCCATCTCATATTGCTGGATCTTTGTTGTGATCTCCGGATCACCAAATTCTTTCAGTGACCGATCATTCAATTCTGCAATTTTATCAATCATCTTCCTTCTGTCCTGACGTGTCATTGATTCCGGATCATTCAAATACAAAACAGGGTTCTCGCCGCTGCTGAATTGGACGCCCTGATAAACAGAATCCAGAAAGCCATTCGACCATAATTTGGAATAAACACCTTGCCCGTTTCCTTTTCCTTTGGAAAGCAATACACAGAAGGAAGGAAGGTTTTTATTTTCACTGCCAAGCCCGTAGCTGAGCCAGGAGCCCATGCTGGGGCGGTTTCCCTGCTGGGCACCGGTCTGGAAGAATGTGAGTGCCGGATCATGGTTGATGGCTTCGGTGTACATGCTTTTTACAAAACACATATCATCGACCACCTTTGAGGTATATGGTAAAAGTTCGCTTAACCATGCCCGTGACTGGCCATATTGATTGAATTGAAAAGCCGTTCCTGCCAATGGGAATTTTGCCTGATCAGCAGTCATTCCTGTGAGCCTTTGCCCCTGACGAACCGATGCGGGCAAATCTTCACCCTGCATTTTTTGCAGTAGGGGCTTATAATCGAACAAGTCAAGCTGTGAAGGAGCACCATTCTGAAACAAATAAATAATCCTTTTGGCCTTTGGCGCAAAATGAGGCAGTCCCAGCATGGCAGATTCTTCTGCACCATTGGTAAATAAATCCGGGATCAGGAGAGAACCTAAAGCCACGCTTCCTAACCCAAGGCTTAGCCTTGATAAAAATTTCCGCCTGTTTATCTGCAGGCTATGCTCCAGAATTTCTTTTTCCATTTTATCAGGTCTTTGTTATCGTTTCTTCGAGATTATAAATGACATTTATCACTTTAGTCAAAGCAGCAGCAGCATTGACATCAATATTTTTACTGACCACATATTCTCCAATGGCAATTGTTTTTCCCGCGTCTAATTTTTTTTGTATAAACTCCTCTAATTGATCATTATAATAATCCTGCAACGCTTTCAATTCCTTATCTGATGGTTTGCGGCAGACAATCAAACGAAATGCTTTTGTGATTTTATCAGACAATGCATTTGGCTCAGCAGATAATTTTTCTGCCAACACACGGGACGCTTCGAGTACCGTGGGATCATTCATCATGATCAATGCCTGCAACGGCGTGTTTGTTTTCAGCCTTCTCACTTCGCATTGATCACGATTGCTGGCATCAAACATCACCATGGATGCGGGAGGAACAGTGAGTTTTATAAAAGTGTAGATCCCGCGCCGGTACAATGAATCACCATGATCCTGAATATAAGTTGCAAGCACTCCACGGCCAGAAGTAGCATTTTCCCAAAGGCCCTGGGGCTGGTAAGGTTTTACACTTGGCCCACCAATTGTTTTAACTAACAGTCCGCTGCTTGATAAAACAAGGTCTCTGATAAACTCAGCCTGCAACCGGTTTCTCGGGCCTCTTGACAAGTAAGTATTCTCGGGGTCTTTACTGATTTTCTCCGGAGTTGTTTTTGCAGATTGCCTGTAAGTAGCTGACATCAGTATCTGTTTCACCAATCTTTTGATATCCCATCCGTGCTCCATAAAATCAGCAGCAAGCCAGTCGAGCAATTCAGGATGCGTGGGCAGGTCTCCCTGCATGCCGAAATCGCCGGCGCTTTTTACAATGCCCTTTCCAAAAAATTCCTGCCATATCTGATTCACAAAAACCCGAGCAGTCAGCGGATTATTTTTGCTCACGGTCCACTGTGCAAGACCCAACCGGTTACGCGGAAATTGTGTAGTGTCGAATTTCATAACGGCAGGCAGGGCATTGGGTTGCACTTCAACTGAAGGTGCATCGTAACGGCCTCTGCTGAGCAGGTAAGTTTTCCTCGGTGTATCAAGCTCTCCCATCACTGACACCATTAATGTGTTGGTGTCCTTTTGACGAATGAATGATAGGATATTTTTCCGGTCGTTGCTGTCAATATAAAGAACCGGCATCTTGGCAGGCTTTGAAATACTTATATCCCCTTCATATCCTATTTCCTTTGTGTTGTTAAAGAAAGCCAGCAGACTGTAATAATCTTTTTGTTTAAAAGGATCGTATTTGTGATCGTGGCATTGAGCGCACTCAATTGTTACGCCCAGAATTCCTTTGCCATAGGTTTTTGTTTTATCGATCAGGTATTCAATACGGTATTCTTCCGGCACCACGCCGCCCTCTTCTGTGTATTTATGATTGCGAAAAAATCCTGTTGCCAGTATCTGTTCTTTAGTTGCTTTGGGAAGCATATCGCCTGCAATCTGCCAGGTGATAAATTGGTCGTAAGGCATGTTTTTATTGAACGCATGGATCACCCAATCGCGCCATGGCCATTGCGTGCGGATATTGTCATCCTGATAGCCGTAGCTGTCAGCATAACGCGCCACATCTAACCAATGCAAAGCCATCTTTTCGCCATATTGATCCGTTGCCATCAACCTGTCAACTACTTTTTCATAAGCATTCTCGCTATTGTCAGCCAAAAACTCATCCATCAATTCCAGTGAAGGGGGCAAACCCGTAATATCAAGACTTGCTCTTTTAAGCAGCCGTTCTTTATCGGCCTGCCCATTGGGCAAAAGCCCTTCCTGATCCATGCGCTGTAAAGTGAAATAATCAATCTCATTCTTTGGCCAGCTTTTGTCGCTCACTTGGGGAAGTGGTGCTTTTACCGGAACAGTGAAAGCCCAGTGCTTTTCGTACTTTGCGCCCTGCTCGATCCATTTCCGGAATAATTTTTTTTCGTAATCACTCAGCATACCTAAGTGTGCGTCGGGAGGAGGCATCATAAAAGTGATGTCGGAAGAAGTAATTCTTTTCAGCAATTCCGATTGCTCAGGTTTCCCCGGCACAATCGCATAAGCTCCTTTGGTAACTGTAAGTGCTGCATAAGCGCTATCGGCAATGTCTAACCGAAGATGTGCTTCGCGGTGTGCAGCATCAGGGCCATGGCATTTATAACATTTATCCGAGAGAATGGGCCTGATATTAAAATTGTAGCTCACTTTGTCAGGCAACACTTTAGCAGTTTCGCTTTTCTGATCGCGGAAACAGGAAGACATGATACCTATTGTTCCTGAAATAAGAACACTTATGGCAAAACTTTTACATCGCATCACAAGTTAAATATAAAGAAAATTCTGCTTCCGATTTTATCAAAAAGTATTGCTGGCCTTTAGGCAGCAGATAATTAATTATCTTTTTTCAAACCAATTACAGGCAATTGCTTTTCATTAATACGTTTGTTTAATGCATCCAAATCTTCTGTCATGATCTTTTTCAGTTGATTCAACTGCAAATCAGCCTGCGACGATAAATCTGCAAATGCATCCTTCACCGGCTTTGAAGGTACATTGTAACCGCTGGCAGCGACATCATATAGGCCGGCAATTTTGTCGTTCAGTCGTATCGGATAATTCAGCACATCCTGCCCGCTCTTTGATTTGGTTTGATATAACGCCTCTTCAATCTTTGTAATGTGCTTGCTAAGGCTATCAGCCATCTCCTTAACGTCTTTATTTTTTGCAGTATCCATCCTGGATGTGAAATCATTGATTTGCGACCTAAGCACCCGGATATTCTTAATAGCTTTTTGTATCTCGCTGAATTTATCTCTTATCTGCAGTAACATACTTACTTGTGCATCATAGTCGGCTTCTGTCATGGCATAATTAGGATCCCCTTTGATCACAAAGGAAACATCTGTGGAATCATTGCCATACCTGAACCTTGCTTTGTATTTGCCGGGTGCCACTTTAGGCCCTTCTACGTTTCCATTCCACAATATAAGCCCATCTATTTTTTCTGCCGGCGGGTAAAGCATATCCCATACAAACTGGTTCATACCATTGCTAAACTCCAGCTTTTTATCTTCTTCCTTGGCATCTTTGGTAAATGTTTTGATGAGCGCCCCATTTTTATCGAACACGCTAATACTTACTTTGGATGAATCGTTTGCGTTTTTCAACCAATAATTAAAAACAGCTCCGTTAGGTGGGTTCATTCCTGCATTCAAGGGCATATTGCGCCTTCTTCTGCCGCCGCTTCCTTCCATTCTGTAACTATCATTAACGCCAAATACAAAAAGCTTTTTGCTTAACTTGCTTTCGTCTTTTTGTTGCAGGACACTCAAATCGTCAATTACCCAAAAGGCGCGTCCTTGTGTTGCAACAATCAAATCATTCTCTTTAATTGTTAAATCAGTAATCGGAACTATCGGAAGATTGAGTTGAAATTTTTTCCAGTTGCTGCCATAATCATAACTGATATACATGCCATATTCAGTCCCGGCATATAACAAACCAGGCCTTTTCTGATCTGCTCTCACTACTCTTGCAAAATGCATTTTATCAATTCCATTAGTGATGAGGGACCAGTTTTTCCCATAATCATCTGTCTTGTAGATATAAGGAGTGTAATCATCTGACTTATATTTTGTGCCAACAACATAAAATGATCCTTTCTTAAATGGGTCGGCTTCTAGCGCATTCCACATGATCCATTTAGGGCAATCTTTTGGCGTTATATTCTCCCAATGCGCACCGGCATCTCTACTGATATATAATAACCCGTCATCGCTTCCTGTCATCAACAGATCTTTTTCCAACGGTGATTCCATAGCAGTGAAAATGGTGCAATAATATTCTACTGAGGTATTGTCTTTTGTGATCGGGCCGCCGCTCGATGTTTGTTTTGATTTATCATTCGTAGTCAGATCCGGACTGATCACTTCCCATGTCTGCCCTTCATTCTCCGTGACAAATAAATGATTGCCGCAGGTGTATAAACGTTTAGGGTTATGCGGAGAAATGAAAATAGGGAAGTTCCACTGAAAGCGGTATTTCTGCACGTCTGCACCGGCGCCCATTGGATTATCCGGCCACACATTGATAGCGCGGTTCTCTCCCGTTTTATGATCTAATCTTGATAAAAAGCCGCCATAATTACCTCCATATACAATATCAGGATTCAAAGGGCTTGCGACTACGTAGCCGCTTTCTGCGCCTGCAGTTACCTGCCAGTCATCTTGGGTAATCGCTTCTCCGTAAGTCCTGCTCTTGATCCTCACTGTGGAATTGTCCTGCTGTGCACCCAATATGCGGTATGGAAAAGAATTATCTGTTGTCACCCGATAGAACTGAGCAGTCGGTTGATTATAATAATTGCTGAAATTGGCAGCACCATCAAAGCTTACTTGTGCGCCACCGTCATCAGCAACAATCATACGGTTTCCATCTGCGGGATCAATCCAAAGATCATGATGATCGCCATGCGGAGTGGTATTGACAGCCTGAAAAGTTTTTCCGCCATCCCTGCTGCGCATAAAATTTACATTCGTGCTGTAAACCAAGTTCTCATTTTTGGGATCAACAAATACCCTTGAATAATACCAAGCACGCTGCCGGATATTATTATCATTGGATTGCAATTCCCAGGTCTCTCCCGCATCGTTGCTTACAAACAAGCCACCGGCAGCATTTTCAATGAGCGCATATACTTTATCTGTATTGCTTGGTGCTACGGCGACGCCAACAATGCCCCATGTGCCTTTAGGCAACCCTTTTTTGGCAGAAAGATTTGTCCACGTTTCACCGCCATCCATGCTTTTCCAAAGGCCGCTCCCATCGCCGCCGCTCTCCATACTGTATGGTGTCCTGATCACATGCCACAAACCAGCATACAGAACAGATGGGTTATTCGGTTCCATAATCAGATCATCACAACCTGTTTGGTTGTTCACATACAAAACTTTTTTCCAGTTCTTGCCACCATCCGTTGTTTTATACACTCCCCGATCTTCACCCGGCCCAAACAAATGCCCCATAACTGCAACCCATACCATATTTGGGTCTTTGGGGTGAACAACTATTTTGACAATATGCCTGGTGTCTTTCAACCCGATATTTTTCCATGACCTTCCGCCATCATCGCTCCGCCACATGCCACCCAAGCCTTCGCTGACATTGCCACGCAGGGTAGATTCACCTTCGCCAACATATAAAACAGTTTCATCGTTAGGGGCCACCGCCACAGCGCCTATGCTGCCTCCAAAATATTTGTCAGAGATATTTTTCCAGTTATTGCCGCCATCCGTTGTCTTCCAAACTCCGCCTCCAGTTGCCCCAAAGTAAAAAGTATTTTTATCTTTATAAGAACCGGCCACAGCACCGCTCCGCCCACCGCGAAATGGTCCAACTTCACGATATTTTATTTTGGAGAAGAAAACAGAATCCTCATTCGTATCATCAGAGCTCCGGGCAGATGATGTTTTTTTCTTTTGCGCTAATGAAAATAGCATGCAAATTATCAGTGGCGTTAAAACGAGGAACTTTCTCATAAATTCTTTTTAGACAGTTGGGGTTATTTTTTTCCGTGCTTTTCATAGATGTTTTATTCAGCGATAAATCAAATTTAGTTTCTTTACACATAATAATTCCTTGAAAAGATAAAATATAATTGTCGGGAAATTTTGCTTGCGAAAAACAGTAATATGAATTGAAGTTAACTTGCACTCATTTACTTTTATTACTTCGTCACACTGTTCAATAAACCCTGCTTGCCTTAATTAATAACTGCAATCATGAAAAAACTCATACTGCTCATTAATGGTATTCTAATTTTCAATTTTACTTTTTCTCAGGAATTAAAATATACAACCTGCAATCAATGCTGGAACGCCGACAGCCTCGGCAATCACCGCTTTGTGATACAGATACATCAAACTTCCTCTCCCGATGCAGTGCATGTAATTATTCCATGGCGCAGGAGAGATAATAGTCCCGATCAAAAAAGAATCATTATTGAAGATGCGCAAACGCATCAGCGCATCCTGAATGTTTTTGCAAAAACTGTGCAGCGGGAATATGGTGATATTTTCTTTAATCCTCAGTCTGGCAATGGCAATTATTATTTATACTACATGCCCTATAAAAATGAAGGACGCAGCAACTATCCCCGGGGGGTGTATCTGCGGCCGGATACAACAACTGACAACAGTTGGCTTTCAAAAATAAATGCTTCGCAAAACGATGAGGACAACTACAGTCTGGAATACCAGAGCATTGACAGTTTCAATAGCTTTTACCCGATGGAATTCATTGCTACCGCCGAAGAAAAAAAATCGTTCATTAAAAAATGTGCTGCGAATGATTTTATATTAATTCCCGAAAACCGGATTTTGCCCATTCGCATGAAATACGATCTGCCCATGAAATGGATGAATAAAGATTTGTCAAAGCCGTTTACAGGAGAAGCAGGTAAAGGTGAATATTATGCTTATCAGCTAGGCGTGTATGCATTAAAAAATCTGGAAGGAGTAAAAGTATCATTTAGCAATTTGAAATCATCATCGGGGAATAGCATTTCAGCAAAAAATATTTCATGCCTGAATACAAATGGCGTTACGTACGATGCAAAGCCTTTAATAAAAAACGTAACAGTGCCTCAAAATCAGGTACAGGCTCTATGGTGTGCGGTTGATGTACCTCTAAAAACAGCGGCAGGTGTATACGCAGGAACGGCAACTGTTTCAGCGTATGGCAGTTCTTCACAAACCGTAAAAATCATTTTGACCGTAACTGATAAAACAGCTTCAGATGGCGGCATCAGCGAGCCGAAAAAACAAACAAGATTGAAGTGGCTCAATTCAACGCTTGCGCAGAAAAATACTGTAATCGTCCCTTACACCGCATTGAAAGTATCAGGTCGTGAAATTAGTTTATCTGGAAGAAAATTGATGGTTGGCAATGATGGCTTACCCAATCAAATACAAACTTTTTTTACGGAAGAAATGACGGGTATGCAATCCTCGCCAAATAATATTTTATCAAACCCCATAAAGCTGATAGCTGAGGATGCAAACGGAGAAATAAAATGGAAACACGTAAAATTGATTTTCACCAATCATCAACCCGGCACAGTGAAATGGCAATCATCTGCTGTCTCTTCTTCGCTGGCCATGAATGTGAAAGCATCACTGGAATTTGACGGATATATTTCTTATACAGTAAAAGTAACCGCCATAAAAGATGTATCGCTAAAAGATATCCGTCTTGAAATCCCTTTTGCTCCGGCTGCTGCAAAATATATGATGGGGCTGAACCTGAAAGGGGGCGAACGACCATCCCAGTACGACTGGAAATGGGACGTGGCGCATAAAAACCAGGATGGCGCATGGATCGGCAGTGTGAATGCGGGCCTGCAATATTCGCTGCGTGATGAAAAATATGTGAGGCCGTTAAATACAAATTTTTATCTTCAGAAACCATTGCTTTTGCCTTCCTCATGGGGCAACGATAATAAAGGCGGCATTATTATTTCAAAAAAAGAGAATGGGGTTGTTGCAAATAATTACAGTGGTGAGAGAACGATGAAGAAAGGAGATGAATTGTACTATGATTTCACTTTGCTAATCACTCCTTTTCATACAATAAATACAGACTTTCAATGGGCTACTCGTTTTTATCACGCTTATAAACCCATTGATACTATTAAAGCGACAGGTGCCACTGTAATAAATATCCATCATGCAACAGCAATCAATCCTTACATCAATTATCCTTTTATCGAATACAAAAAAATGAAAGCTTATATTGACAGTGCGCATAGGGTTGGCCTGAAAGTGAAAATTTATAATACGGTGCGTGAGCTCTCCAACAGAGCGTATGAGATAGATGCTTTGAGAAGCCTCGGCCACGAGATTTATTCAACTGGCAAAGGCGGTGGCTTTAGCTGGCTGCAGGAGCATATGGGGGATGATTATATCGCAGCATGGTTTGTGCCTGAGATAAAAGATGCAGCCATCGTGAACAGCGGCATGAGCCGATGGCACAACTACTATGTGGAAGGAATGAACTGGCTCACGCAAAACGTGGGGATTGATGGAATTTATCTTGACGATGTGGCATTTGACCGGACCACAATGAAACGCATCAAACGTGTGCTTACGCAAGAAGGGCATCCGGGCATTATTGATCTCCATTCAGCCAATCAGTACAATAAAAATGATGGCTTTAATAACAGCGCCAATTTGTATATGGAGCATTTCCCTTATCTAAACCGCCTATGGTTTGGAGAATATTTTGATTATGAAAATAACTCGCCCGATTTCTTTCTAACGGAAGTCAGCGGCATTCCATTTGGTCTCATGGGTGAAATGCTGGAGGGCGGCGGTAATGCATGGCGCGGGATGATCTATGGCATGACAAACCGCATACCCTGGAGCGATGGCGCAGACCCGAGGCCAATTTGGAAAATATGGGATGATTTTGGGATGCAAGGCTCAGAAATGATTGGTTACTGGAGCAGCCATTGCCCGGTAAGAACCAATAACAGCAAGGTGTTAGCAACGGTGTATAAAAAGAACAAAGAAGCATTGATTGCTATTGCGAGTTGGGCGGAGACCGACACTGATGTAAAATTGATTGTGGACTGGAAGCGGTTGGGAATTGATCCTTCAAAAGCGACAATCATGGCACCGGAAATAAAAAACTTTCAGTCTGCGAAATCATTTGCTGCAGATGATGCAATACCGGTTGCAAAAAACAAGGGTTGGCTTTTGTGGATAAAGGAATAAAGGAATGCGGGCGAGAGGTAATGTATCAGTTTCATCTTATGCAAACCTTCATGATAGCAGAAATGGCTGCATAGAAATTAAGTTGCAAAATTCTTCAGTTTAATCCTTTGGATCTTGGCGTTCTTTGCGGGAAATATTCTTAAACTAAAGGACTGCCCAGGTAAAACGCAGAATTTCGTTTATCATTATTTATTATCTTCCCTTCAAATTAACTGCTATGTATAGAAAGTTTGCATGCATTTTGACATTCATCACTTTATCTATCACTACTATTTTTGCGCAGCAAAAGAAAAACCTGACGCCGGATGATTACGGCAAATGGCAAAGCATTGGTGCGAGCGAGATTTCCCCCAATGGAGAATGGGTAGCTTATCAGATCAATGTTGCTGAGGACAATGACACGTTGTTTGTCACAAACAGAAATAGCCATAAGATTTATAAACTGGCATTTGGCTCTTCGCCCGAATTTTCAAAAGATAACAAATGGATCGCTTTTCGCACAGGCATACCATTTAAAGAAGCAGAAAAACTGAGAGAAGACAGCAAAGCCATCGAATATAAAATGGGCCTGCTCAATCTGGAAACGGGAAAGAAAGAAACTATTCAAAATATAAACCGATTCGGCTTTTCCCGCAATGGGAAATTCCTGGCAGTTTATATCAACGCACCCAAAGAAAATAAAGATAAGGGCAGTGTATTGCTGCTTCGGAATTTAGCTGACAGCAGCACCCGCACCATTGGCAATGTGACCGAATATGCATTCAACAAAAAAAGCGATTACCTTTCTTATGTTGTTGAATCCGCCAATGCAGCCGGCAATTCTGTTGAGCTTTTTAACCTGAATACATACGTTTTAAAGGTGCTTGCCAGCGATACATTAAAATTTTCAAAACTTAACTGGCAAAAAGAAGGCGAAGGCCTGTCATTCTTTAAAACATTCAAAGATTCTCTTTTTGAAGAAGAGAATGCTATCGTTTATGCATACCTGAATATTGCTAAAAATTCTTCCTTAAAAATATTCAATCCAAAAACGGAGGCTGATTTTCCAAAAGGCATGCGCATTTACAATGGTTCTGATCTAAAAGTGAGCGATGACCAGAGCAGTATCTTTTTTGGCTTGAAGAACTGGACAGCAAAACCTGCCAATGAAGAAAAGAAAAAAGCAAGCGACAGTACGAAAGCAATAGCGGAGAGCGCCAAATTAAAAACTGATAGTGCCAAGACAAAAACAGACAGTACAAAAACCGAGGTCGCAAAAAAAGATAAGAAGGATGAAAAGCTTGCTGCTGTGGACATCTGGCACTGGAATGACCCGGAAATCCAGCCACGCCAGAAAAACACTTATAATCAGGATAAAGAAGCCAGTTATCTTTCTGTATGGAATATTGACAACAATCATTTTTATCAGTTAGCTAAAGAAAATACGCCAGATGCGCAGTTGAGCGGCAACCAAAAATTCGCCATCACTTCCACCAACAAAAAATACAAACCTGCTTTTAAAGAAGATTATGCAGATGCTTACCTCGCAAATGTAAAAACGGGTGAATCAAAATTAGCGTTTGAGAAAACCTTGGACAATGGATTTGGTTTTCCGCAAACATCGCCCGACGGAAAATATCTGTATTACTTTAAAGACAAAAACTGGTGGACATATAATGTCGCTACTCAGCAGAATATCAACCTCACAGAGCATATCAATACCAAATTCTGGAACACAAGGGATGATCATCCGGCAAGCCGCCCACCTTTCGGTCTGGGCGGATGGACAAAGGGCGACAAAGAAATTCTATTGTACGATGAATACAATATTTGGGCTATAAATCCCGATGGTAAAGCTGCACGAAAGATCACAGATGGCGAGAAAGAAGAAATTGTTTTCCGTATTAACAGGGTTGAATATGAAGAACCTTATCTTGATGATTCAAAAGCTATTTATTTTTCTGCTTATGGTGACAAGACGAAAAAATTCGGTTATTACAAATTTGAAAAAGGCAAAACAGAAAAACTCATCTACGACGATCTGCTGATCAATCGGCTGGCAAAAGCAAAAGATGCCAATGCATTTATTTATGTAAAACAGGACTATCATGTTTCTCCTACATTGTATGCGACAGATGATTTTATTTCGGAAAAAAATATTGTTTCTACCAATCCGCAGCAACAGAATTATTACTGGGGCAAAAGCGAACTCCTAAGTTTCACGAATACCAAAGGGCAGAAATTGCAGGGAGCGCTTTTCTATCCTGCTAATTACGAGGCGGGGAAAAAATATCCGATGATAGTTTATATTTATGAGATATTGTCTAACACGGTACACAGCTATGTTAATCCCGGAAATAGAAGCGCCTACAACACAACCAATTTTACAACAGGCGGCTATTTTATTTTCAGGCCCGATATTGTGTATGATGTCAACGATCCAGGCCTGAGTGCAGTGAATTGCGTAGTGCCCGCGGTAAAAGAAGTTTTGAAAACGGGAATGATAGATGAAGATAAAGTTGGATTGATGGGGCATAGCTGGGGCGCTTATCAAACTTCGTTCATTATCACGCAAACCAATTTATTTCATGCTGCATGTGCAGGCGCACCATTGACCGACCTGATCAGCATGAGCATGTCCATTTACTGGAACCAGGGCATCACGGATCAGAAAATATTTGAAACGAGTCAAGGTAGGTTTGATGGGCCCTGGTATGACCGTATGCAGGAGCACATGCGCAACTCGCCTATGTTCAATGCAGACAAAATAACTGCGCCCTTATTGGTTGCCTTTGGTGATAAAGATGGTGCGGTAGACTGGCACCAGGGCATTGAAATGTATGGCACCATGCGCAGGATGATGAAACCCCATGTGATGCTGGTATATTCAGACGAAAACCATGGCCTGGCAAAAAAGGAAAATCAGATTGATTATCAAAAAAGGCAAAGGCAGTGGTTTGATCATTATCTGTTGGGCAAGCCAGCCGAAAAATGGATCACTGATGGCGTAAGTTATTTGGATAAAATGAAAGAAAGAGAGAAGCAGGATGAGAAGAAATAATACCTGTTTGCTTCATTGAAAGAAGGTGTAGTATATGTATCAGGCGCAATTGTTTATTCATGGAGCATTGCCGTATTCTATCTTATCCTATAAGAAATAAACATGCTATGCAATATATCTGATATGGCTAAGGCTAATCTCAGACACAAAGTAGTTTTCATAATTTTTAGTTTTACCAATCACAATGAATCTGATTTCAATCGTCACGTTGAATCTGCTTTTAATCTCATCGGCAGTGCATTCGCAGGAAAATAAACTCGCGAATCAGATCACTGCAAAAAAAATTGACCCTTCTACACTGCTATGGTATGATTCGCCTGCAAAGAAATGGGAGGAAGCATTGCCGGTCGGAAACGGCAGGCTCGGTGCAATGGTATTTGGTAAACACGGGGAAGAAAGGATTCAATTAAATGAAGACACTTATTGGTCTGGCGGGCCTTATTCAACTGTGGTAAAAGGTGGATATAAAACCCTTCCACAAATCCAGAAGCTTGTTTTCGAAGGAAAATATTTAGAAGCGAATAATTTATTCGGAAGAAAGTTAATGGGCTATCCGGTTGAACAACAAAAATATCAGTGCCTGGGCAATTTGGTCTTGTTCTTCCCGAATGAAGATTCAGTTATTAACTATAAAAGATGGCTTGATCTGAAAACAGGTATCACTAGTGCGTCTTATCAGGCAAATGGTATCACTTATCAGAGAGATGTTTTCGCTTCTGCTCCTGATCAGGCAATCGTGATCAGGATCACTGCTGACAAGCCGGGCAGCATTTCATTTACAGCAAATTTAAGAGGAGAAAGAAACCAAACGCATTCTAATTATGCGACAGATTATTTCAGGATGGACCGTGATGGAAATGATGGATTGAAATTAACAGGTAAATCTGCGGACTATATGGGAGTGAAAGGCCTGATCAAATATGATGCCCGCATAAAAGCAATTCCTGAAGGTGGCACTATGAAAATAAATGGTGTTGACCTGATCATAGAAAATGCCAATTCAGTCACTTTGTATTTTGTTGCAGCAACGAATTTTGTCAACTACAAAAACGTGACTGCAAATGAGCATTTGAGAGTAATAAGCTATTTAAAAAAAATCAGTGCTAAAAAATTTAAAACGATTTATGCGAATGCTATTGCCGACTATAAAAAATATTTTGACCGGGTTACACTGAACCTGAATACAACAGAAAATTCCTTTCTACCCACTGATATCAGAAAACAAAAAATTCAGGAGAACGATGATCCGTCTATGGCTGCGCTCAGCTATAATTTTGGAAGATACCTGATGATCGGTTCTTCAAGGCCGGGAACACAGCCTGCCAATTTGCAAGGCATCTGGAATGAAGACATGAACCCTGCCTGGGATTCGAAATATACGACCAACATTAATACCGAAATGAATTACTGGCCTGTGGAAACCGGCAATCTTTCTGAATGTGCAGAGCCGTTGATTACAATGGTCAAAGAATTGCAGGATCAGGGCAGCCAGGTGGCTAAAGAACATTACGGTGCACACGGCTGGGTTTTTCATCAGAACACAGATATATGGCGTGTTGCTGCACCAATGGACGGTCCTACTTGGGGAACATTCACAGTTGGTGGCGCATGGCTTTGTACACATCTCTGGGAACATTATCAATACACAATGGATAAATCGTACCTGAAAGAAGTATACCCTGTTATTAAAGGTTCAGTGCTTTTTTTTATGGATTTCTTAGTAAAACATCCAAATGGCAGATGGCTCGTGACCAATCCGTCCACTTCGCCTGAAAATTTTCCTGATGGCGGAGGCAACAAACCTTATTTTGACGAAGTGACTGCGGGATACAGAGAGGGTACCACGATTTGTGCAGGTTCTTCCATTGATATGGAAATACTATATGATCTATTCGGATATTTCAATGAAGCATCGAATATATTACGCGTGCACGATCCGTTTGTCGAACGCGTGAAATCAGCGAGAGAAAAATTAGTACCGCCTCAAATTGGTTCAAATGGGTCTTTGCAGGAATGGGCCCATGACTGGAAATCCTTAGAAAAAAATCACCGTCATTTTTCTCACATGTATGGATTGTATCCGGGCAAAGTCTTGTATGAAAAAAGAACTCCTGCATTGATCGAGGCATACAAAAAAGTGTTGAACGAAAGAGGCGATGGTGCCATGGGTTTTTCGAGAGCCTGGAAAATGGCTTTATGGGCAAGGATGAATGACGGAGAGCGGGCATATAAAATTTATAAAGGCTACCTGAAAGAACAATGCTGTTCATCGTTATTTGCTCTTTGCGGCAAAGCGCTGCAGGTGGATGGGTCTTTGGGTGTAACTGCTGCGATCACTGAAATGCTGATGCAGTCGCAGGATAAATTCATCAGGCTATTGCCCGCACTTCCCGATACATGGGCTGATGGTTCTTTCAAAGGCGTTTGTGCAAGAGGTGCTTTTGAATTAAATTATTCATGGCAGAATAAAAAGATAAATTCACTAAGCGTTTTATCAAAAGCCGGAAAAATTTGCAGGGTTGAATACAAACCGGATGCAAAAATTATTTCCAAAGGAATACCGGTTGCATTTAGAAATTTACCCGGAGGCATTCTTGAATTCAACACATTTAAAGGTGCAACTTATATAATCGAATAGCAGTAAATAAAATCAGTAACTTCATTACAGTAAAATCATTTTCAATGAGCAGTTACCCGAGTATTTTCAATGATGTCATCGGGCCGGTGATGAGAGGACCATCCAGTTCTCACTGTGCCGCTTCATTGCGCATTGCACGGCTTTGCAGAGACCTGATGGATGAACAGATAAAAAATATACTGATTG
>Ga0182030_10006757_pt1 | contig 24128 bp, 17 predicted proteins | sample 812S3MmetaG_FD_121299 | JGI IMG/M metagenome (GOLD analysis project Ga0182030, IMG submission 121299) | Permafrost microbial communities from Stordalen Mire, Sweden - 812S3M metaG (Illumina Assembly) | ecosystem: Environmental > Terrestrial > Soil > Wetlands > Permafrost | place: Sweden...
AACACCTCGGAGTTACTGGGACAACAGGACTACGAGGTGCTCACCTACACCGCGCCCCCGGAACCGCATCTCGATAGATGTACCCTCAAAGTCAGGTAATTATTATTGAGTCAACCCTTAGGTCCGAGGTGTTCGGCAAATGCGTCCAGCATCATCGTTGGGACTTGGCCACGGCGATCTTGGACGCCCCGTATGTCCCGGCAGGTGACAACTGTCTTCGCCCAACTCCGCTGCTGGAGCACTTAGGGTCATTCACCGTAGCTGTACGTGCGGATCGCCAAGTACCCGTTCTTGTTCATGGCCCAGCGCAGCGGGTCCAGTACCCGGAACGGCGCGAGACCACGCGGGTTTATGTCGTTCGCCATCGACGGAGGTGCGCCGAGGGCACTTACAGCAAACAGCCGGACAGTTGAAAACACGGAGTTCGCGTAATTGAGCAACGGCTGCGCGCCGAGCTGCACGAGCATGCCAGAAACTTCAGCCTCGAGTAACTCGCCGTCCAAGTCATCGTACTCCGCAGAGTCCAGGCTGGGGTCACGGTTGATAGCGGCACCGATGTTGGTAACAACTGGTCCCCAATCCGAGCCTTGGACGCGCTGGAGCTCGTGCAGCGTGTCGAACTTGCCCAATACCAGAGCTAGCGGCGTCTTGAACCTCTCTGTCGACATGCTCTGGTCGCCTCGCATCAGCCGGACGAGGTTGACCAACACTTGAACGGGTTCAAGGCGCTGTTGCGTTGGTGCGCGCACTATGCCAGTGAGCTGCGCACTGATTGCCCGAACCATCATTGGGTCGAAAATAAAGATGATGGCATCGGCATCTGCGAATGACGTGAAGTCGAACTCCGCTGACGTTGCCGCCTGGTTCTCAAGGTCCTCACCGGCGACGTCGCGCAAGACGAGGAAATGACGTTTATTGTTAATTGTGCCCAGGGCAAAAACGAGGGGCTCTCGCTGAAAGGCACCGAGACTCACAGAAGGGGTCGGCGGTATGAGATCACGGTCTACGAAGATGTAGCGCTCGTAATATTGCTCGAAGGTGAGCTTAGTCAGAGCACTGGCGTAGTCGAATGTGCCGCCAAGCATTGTGGCGAGCGACTCAGCCTCCTTCTTGAGTACGGCGATGTAGACGCTCTTACCCGAGGTCCGCGCTCCAGCCATCACAAGGCATGTCGTTGCTACGTCTCGCCAGCCAGGTGGCAGGTCGTAACCACACTTCGGGCAAGCGGGCATGGTCGCTTGCGCGCGGCAGGCGGAGCAGGCCACTGACACTGCTGGCGTCGGCGAAAAGGTTAGGGGTCCGCGCGATCCACTCGTTGGACTGAACTGCCCGACCGCGTGCTCGGCCTGTCCGGAGCATGTCGGGCTCGTGCAGCGGAAAGCATGGCGCGACGAGCTCAAGTTGACGAAACAGTTCGGGCAGCGCGTCACCGGGCCACCCCTCTCATCAGACCGAGGCCGGAGATGAGCTGCCTCATGGCGCTGCGGCCGGCGGCACTGTCGTTGAGGGTTTGCGCGAGCCAGTCTTGACCTGAGCCGGGCGTCACCGAGGAAAAGGAGAAGACCGGACTGCTCAATGGTCTGAGAACAGCGAGTTCGTCCTTCCAAGGGTCCCGCGCGACCGCCGGATCTCCCACAGAGCGGGCGAAGGCGAGCACGTGCCATCGCGTCGATGTGCCTTGCTGCTGCGCTGCATCCAGTACGGGACCCAGATCGTCGAGGTCCCCGGGGGCGCCATCGGTTATGACAAAGACGACGCGCCGCTCGTTGTTAGCCGCCGTGGCATCAAGCAGCGGCGCGAGCAGCGTGCCCGTCGTTTGCGGAACGTCACCCAATAACGCGTCGTACGCCGAGTTGGAGATGTGAGACAGAGGGGTCGGCACCAACTCCACGGATCGCCCGAGCTGCCAAACAGGAATGTCGCTCGCGACGCCTACCTCTGCGTTCACACCAACGATGAGCTCGAGCAACGTAGCACGGGCACCTGAGCGAGCATGCGGCAGCATCGACGCCGACCGATCTACCGCCACCTGAATCTCCGCGCGGAGCTCGGGCGGCAGCTGGCCAGTGGGTCCGGCTAGTTCCCGCACGCGGTAGGCCGCGCTCTTCGCGATCTTCGGGAGAGAATCAATGTCGACGGCTGGGAGCGGCCCAGGTGTCCCAGGAGTCGGCAGCGCTAAGTTCCGCCCTTCTACCAATGGCACGCTAAGGGTCCACACGCCCGCCTCGGGGGCGAGCTCGAAGAGCGTGGTGACGCCGGTGCCAGAGATGTCGACTGACGGAATGACAAACTCATCAGTTGCCGGGCCGCCGCGCGTTGAGAGCTGTAGGTCAATCCGACAGCCATCAGGAAATGTCCCACCTCCCAAGGGCCTCACGAGGGCCATGATCGGTTCCGGCAGAGTCGTGATGAGGCGTGCCTCATCCGCCAAGCGCTGCACGTGCAGTGCGGCGACTCCGGGCGAACCTGACTTCTCTATACTGAACTCGACGTCGCGCGGATCGATTCCAGCGGCCCGCCAGGACAGCTGCAGTGCAGTCGGGTGAACAGCCTGCGGCCTTCCGGCAAGCACTCTGTGCACCGTCATTATTCCTCCTTGGACATCGTCGTGCCGAGCGATTCGCGACTGGCGGTCGGCCCCGCAGCGATCAGACGGAGGTCAGTGAGCTCGTCGAGCGCTGCCGTTGCGAAGTTCTTGGTTCGGGCCGACAAGGCAAGCCGGGTCAAGAGAAAGTCTGCGGATACCATGCTATCGACCTCAAGATTTTGGGAAAGTCGCCACTGGACATCCTCGAGGTCTCGGACAAAGCCCTCGTCAACGTCTAGCACCTTAGCGAGCAAAACCACGGCCCTTGAACCCACGTCGTTCTTGAGGTTGGGCGTTACGGCCGCGATGTCAGCGCCAGCGAGACTAGAGACCGACTGATCGAAGTCGAGATGCACCGGCGACAACGTGGCGAGTCGCGTAGCTGCGACAAGAACGTAGGGCGCCCAACGTCGCCACTCTTCGAGTTCCACCCGATCGCGGTCCAGTCCGATTCGCATGCCGACATCGACAACCCGAGCCGCGGTCCGCGGGTCGGCAATGCGCCTGGGCCAGTCGTCGTCGCCGAGAACTCGGGCCAACCAGAGCAGCTCTCGTTCATAGTCGTCGACGTCTCGCTTTACCACGTAGTTCTGCTCGACGATCAGGCGGGAGAGCTCAGCGGACGGCTCTTGCAAGCCAATGTCCAAAACAGCTCGACACGCTTCGGCGGTAAGGTCGACGTGCGGCTTGGCGCCGACCGCTTCCGCGAACGCCGCGAGATCTTCCACCGACCACGGTGTTCCCTCCCCAACCTTCTGTAGGAGGCGCAGCGTCCAGTCCCGTGGCGTCACTCCATCATCGGGGAACTCGTTCACGGCCGCGATGGCCTGAACGACTCGAGCCGATCCCGGTGAAGGTGAGGCAGGGGTTGGGGACAGTACGCGTTGATTTTCGACACGCGCATAGGTTGGTCGCTTGTACACGCTCGCATTCTCAGGCTTCCCTGACGGGATTACGCATGCTCGGATCCATTGTGCGGCGTCTTTGGTTAGAGGGAGACGAGTGCGAGCCAACCTCTCCTCGACGGCCTTCGCAACAGGTGCGCTCACGACTCCTACGCGGGCGAAGATATCGGCGGCACGCGCGCTGCTGACGGCATTCGTCGCCACAATGAGGATGTCGCGGAGGTGCTGTTGGGACACGTCCAACGCCACGCCCGCACGGCACAACAGGTCGAGGTAGCGCAGCGCGAGAACGGACCCATTCGGTTCCGAGCGAGCAAGCACGGCGAAGCGAGGAGCGGCATCGAGGAACACCTCCCTCAGTTTGGGCAGCATCGCTTCCTGGACGTCGACGGAAAGAGACGGCACTCGTGGAGCCATCGGCTCAAGGAGGGCATCGGTCTCGTTGAGCACTCGTTCGATATAGCGAGCGTAAAAATCACTGAAGAGCGACACGTTCTTTCGCCCTGCGCCTGCAACCTCGGAAAGAAGGTCCCAAACAGAAGCGCGCGTCGTCGTCGTCGCGAACTCGAGAAGCTCCCCTACCACTTCGCTGGTGTCGCTCTCCAGCACAGTCCCACTGGGTGTGTCGATTAGGATGACCCGAAGGGCGGTGAGCCATTGGTCGGATAGGTCGCGAACTTCGGAAACGGCGACCGCGACGGACCATGAGGTGCTGCTGCCTGCCGCCTCAGAATTCAGTGCGCTGATGTTGTCGATCGCGACGAGCTGGTCTGTCAGCACGTCTGGTCCCGCTTGACAGATTGCCATCGCCATTGACGACCACGGCCCCACAGCGAATGGTTCCCCTGCAAGCGGCTTCCATGTGCGATCAGCCGGCTGCGCCTGCCGCTTCGGATCGATGAACACAAGGTTTGCCACATGCATGTCAAGCGCGGTCTTGACCTCCTCGCGAAGAAGCACTGACAGGAGCACCTTCGGACCCTTTGTTACAAGGTCGACAGCCGGCTCCAAAGTGGAGAAGCTCAGCAGGTGAGACCTCTGTGGCGCCGCCATCATCGTCACTGCCGCGAGCCATGTCGCGCCCTCGTCGACGTCCTCAACCACCAGAACTACCTTGGGTCCATCGTCGAGTGCGTGAGCTGTCGCGTCGAGGAGAGCACCAAGGCCGATCGACCGAGACCCGTGGTCGGCACAGAGAAAACGGATCACGCGATCACGCGTCATGGCATTAGAGGACTCTGGCGGCTGGTCGTCGCGGAAGACCGCTTGGCGTACCTGCGTAACTCCGAAAGGCGTCAACCATCGCTCAGCGTGCCAGAGCTCGATGGGGCGGCGCGGTTCACTGGCAGCCAACGTCGAGACGAGCTCGCGATCGATGAGAGCGTGGCTGAAGATGTTTCCCTCCCGGCCAGAGCCGTCTGTCCCCGCAGGCGCGCTGTGCACGAACAGCCCGTGGCCATCTTCGCCACAGGTAAAGAGCATTCTTCGCGGTAAGGCGTCGATCTCTTCCGCTGTCGGGTACTTCGACAGCGTCCGGGCAAGGCGGAGCTCGGCAGGAATGAACGACAACGCCCACTCTCGCTCGGAGTCCAGTAGGTTGCCGCTTACCTGCTTGACCTGCCATCCACCGCGAGAGCCGTCTTCTGGCTCGTAGGAGGTATATGTCAGCTGCGCGAGCCGGGAACTCATTGGCGCAGCTCTCGGACGCTCGGGTCCATGACTGCGACATCGAGTGTGACAGATGGGTCAGGGGTGGCGAAGAGACGGAGGTAGCCGTTGACGTAGGACCGCCCGTCGAACTCGAACACTGACGTCCAAGCGCGGCCAGGAACGGGGATGCTTTGGATATGGACCGACTTGCCGTCTCGAACTGACAGCGGCAGACGGTCCCGATTGAGGACGAGTGCGAGATCGAGTTGCATGTCTGACGGCTGCCAATCCGACCTCACTTCAAGGCGGCGGATTGTAGATCGCGTAGTCGACGATGCATGCCGGCCGTGTCGAAGTGCCGACTCATTGGGAGGAGGCTCGGTGATTCGGTAAGGCAATCGCAGCAGACCCTTGTAACGGATGACCGTCGGCCTTCCGGTCACCGTGCCCTCGGCGCTGAAGGTCACTGGCACGAGGTGCAGGTCGCAGCCTTCCTGCGGCAGTCGGTGCTCGCCAACGAAGCGAATAGCGCCGAGCTGGCGATGCGCATCATATGTGACGACGAAAAGCGAGTCGTTGAGTTGCTCGCCGAGCGATACTCCGGGTGGCGTGCTATAAACGCGCACCTGGTCAGCGCCGAGCGGCCAATTGAACGTGAGCTGCTGCCAGGTCACACGCTGATGCAACGTGGCATCGGTGATCGCGCCGGAGCGCGTCAACGTCGTCGTGCTGCCCACTACGGCCGTCTGTCGGTCGAAAACAACCGTTGTGAAGTACACGCGAGTCCATCCTGGCGGCCATGGGATACCGGCCAATGCTGCCATGCCGCCTTCCCAACGCGGTTCCATTGTGATCTCGACCTCATCAGTCGTCGCACCAAATACCCTTTCGAGACCGGAGATGGGAACGGTTCGCTGGGCACCGATCGCTGGCGGCTTATCGGTCCGATAGATGCGCACCTTAGCGGGCGCCGATTGTGTCCAGCCCAGGTCGACGAGTCGCGCGTCCTCGCGCGGAGTCGCGACGAGCTCCCCGAGTTCGGGCAGTGCCGCAGGCGTACTGATCGGCGTGGATACCGGAGCGGAAACGAGCTCGCCGCCCTCCGTCTCGACGACTGCGAACACGCGGTAAACAACGTCGCTGCCGGCGGGGCAGTTGATATCCTGAAAGCCCAGAAGATCCTTTGGGTTTCGAGCCACGGTGAACTGGGTGAAATAGGTCCCGGTACCAGCAAGGGCGATCGGTATCCTCTGCACGTCAACTCGACTTATGCCAGGCGCGATCTCCCAATGGCCAAAGACCGTGCCCCAATCCTCACGGATTACGACATTTTTCGGTGGCGCCACCACACCAGCAACGGCGAGCAGCCTGGGCTGAGTCGTCCTAGCATCCTGCTCGCTCATACCTTCGTTGACCCAGATTGCGTAGTGTCGGACAGCTCCGACGAGCGGTCGGGTGTCGACCGCGGAGATCCCGAGCGTGACGGCCAGCAACCCTTCGTCCGGCGTATAGGGCTCGTAGCCTTCGGCCGAGACGACGCGAAAAACTCGGAAGGTCGGGTGCGTTATCGGTGCGAACCAGGCGATCTCGATGCCGTCATCCTTCACGGACAGCGTTGCCGGAGCCGGCGTGGCCACCTCCGCTGGTTCGTACGGCGCGAAGCGTGTCGAAGGTGGCTCGTCTACTCCCTGCTCGCGGGCTGGGTCGCGGTAGCGCAACCCTCCAAACCGCGAGGTAGAACTGCGGCGCGAGGAGACGTTCTCACCTAGCTCCGGTGAGAGATCGTCGGCCGGGCCTTGATTCCACTCGGGTGCCTCAGGCGCACCGGAGCTCGCTCCGTCGGACACGCTCGATTCAGATTCGCTGTGACCGGGCAGCTCAAGCAGCTTCATGAGCTCCACCGGCAGGTCGGGTGGGAATACGCCATGCGCCTCGTCAGCGAGCCCCGAGCGGATGGCACCGACGATGCCGATACCGAAACTCGCGACCGATGTCGGCCGGTCCAAGTCGAGGCCTTCAATGACCGTGCGCCTCGGTTGGCCGCACCGGGCGATCGCCACAAGGTCGCGATCGGTTGGCAGCGAACTGTGGTCGCGACCCGAGTCGATGATGCCGGCCCGCCATTCGAGCAGGCGGCCCAGGATATGGGCTGTTGGCGATCGGTCGACGGCCACCGTGATCTCGCTCGTCGCTTCTGAGGATTGAAGGTCCTCCGCTGGCGATTCAACCTCGCCGAGCAGCCTGCGGAAAGCGAGCGGAAGCGGAGGTATCGGCTTGCCGGCAGCGTCGGCGGCGACGGCGGGACGCAGCACGCCGAGGATGCCAGCGGAGAAGCTCACGACTGTCGATGGCCGCTCGAGATCCAGCGCCGTCAAGGCCGAACGACTGATCTCCGGGCACTGAGCAATGACGACCAGGTCGGCATCGGACGGCAGCGAGTCGACGTCGCGACGTGAATCCATCACCGACCCTCGCCAGGCGATGAGGGCGCTGAGCTTGTGAGCAACCAGCGGGTCGATCATGATGTCGGCTCCGTACGACGCAACGAGAGCAGCGCCCAAGTGACCGCTGCCAGCCCGCTTACCGCGAGGCTCGCGGCGCCCAAGCCCGCCGAGGTGTTCTCACTCGAGTGGATCAACGCACTCGCATGCGACAGGAGGCTGTTGACCGCGTGCGTGCAGAGCCAGATCTGTGTCCCGACCAGCAAGTTGACGGTGCCCGCCAGTGTTCCCGCGAGGCACCACACGCCATGCGGTTTTCGGATCTGCATCCCGACAGCCAGCGCGAGCAGAACGATGCCTATACCGAGCGGTATGGCAGTGATAAGACTGTCCCCTCCCGCGTACGAGTTGGAAGTCACGGTTACTCCGAAGTTGATCCATGGCTCAACATAGGCACTCGCCATAAGTAACAACGCAGCGGCTCCGACAGCAATCACGAAGACCGACGGCGCGGCGAGCGTCCGCCTCCCGCTAGCGGACACATTTGTGCCGACCCCATAGACCGGTTCGTACGATGGACCTCCCCCAGAAGCATAGGCCATCGGGATTTCCCAGCCCTCGGGCTCCGGCGTGGCTATCGGCGGCGAGGCCACCGCGGCCGGCCGCCTGATCGTCTGCGGATGATCACGTCGCGGAACAAGCAGTAGCACCCAACCCACCATCGGTAGCAGCCCGCCTAGAAGCGCCCCGTGCACTCGGGAACGGCCGGTGAAATCCGCGGCCACGACACCTGCGACCGCCCAAAATAGGCAGGTCATGAGAAGAACGAAGATGGTCGACTCAAAGAGCAGGCTCGTGAAGGCATGAAACATATCAGTACAAGTTAATAAACGGGGCCCGAGACGCTGATGATTCTCCATTGTCGGGACAGATCGAACCGCCGTCGAGCCGTAGCTCGGACGACGGGAGCGGAGCCGTCATCTGTAACACGACAATGAACTGATCGAGAGTCGCGTCATCTGGCTGTACTGGCGAGATCCAACGCACCGGCTGATCGGCGCCGACCAGCGCGGCAATCCCGGGCGGGGCGATTGCCACAGTGGTCGCGACGCGGTGCAGGCCGGCCGCCTGAGCTGTCGGCTCGAAGAGGCTGGCAAGGAAGGCCTGGTCGGACAGCTTGCCGAGACTGTCGGTCAGCTCGGTAAAGAAGATATCGGCACCCTGCGGCGCGCGAATACCATGGTCCTCTTGGGCTTGCACTTCGACCGACCGGAACAGCGACTGCGCGAGGCCATGGACGCCCCGCGCCAGCAGCGCTGAGCGTGCTCGCCGCCACATTGTGTCACCCGAGCCCGCGGGCACGCCCTGCTTGGAGATGATTGCCGACCACTGTCGTAACAAGCTCGACTCGTCTCGAACGGTGTCGGAAAGAAGCGCCTGCGCGTTGGAGCGCAGGTCGACGGCCTGAGGGCCGAGTTGTCGCGGCGCATCGGCGACCATCGCCGCCCAAAGCTCCGACAGCCAGCCGGTCTCGAACACTTCGCGACTGAGCTCAGCGACCGCGTTCGCGACTAGATCCTCGTCGCTCAGTGCCACACCGAAACCAACCGAACGCGGCAACAGGCCTGCCAATTTCACGGGCACGGGCGCTGGCGGCTGCGGACCGAAGGGCTCGCGCAGGAATCGCCCGAGTACCGGCGCCCACGCGAGGTACTGCTGATAGAGCGTAGCTAGGAGGTGGAGCTTTGCCGCGACAATCTGGACGTTGAACGCGGCATAGTCCATCTGATCGGAAACTTCCTGGCGGGCATTGACAATCGCGAAGATCTTTCGTTGGTGATCGACTAGCCGGATCGCGCCGTGCGTGCTCCAGCCTAGGAAGGCCACCGCTGACAGAATCGCCAGGATGGTAACGCCGATGACGCCGAAGATGCCGAGCGCGACCGAGAGCACGATTATCGCCACCACACCGAGCAGGTAGCGCTTGCGTACATGCCTCAGCTGGCTCTGCTCCTCGGCGAGTTCGGTGTCGTCCACGGGTGCCTGCGCCTGCTGCAGAATCTCGAGCAGCTCTGCTAGGCGCTGCTGTCGCGCGACCAGCTCGTCGCTTAACCGCCGGGCGATACGGCCCGTGTAGTTTGCCCTAACGCGCTGGCACCACTTGTCGAAGCGGTCCTTCGCTGCTGCAGTTCCGGCCTCCTCGACTGCCACCTGCCTGAGTACCTGGGCCACAATGTCATGCAGGTGCGCGTCGTACGGCGTAACGGATGACTCTGGCAGCCGGGTTCTCGCCGTGCCCGTCAGCTCGAAGGCGTCCTGAGGTGCCGGCGCCACCCATAGCGTCTCTGGCACGACACCGGGAAGTCCCTCAACGATGAGGGGAGGTACGTCGGGCAGCCGCGACGTGCCGGCATCGGCAAGGGTCAAGGCTCCTGCGATGACGTCGCGCCAAAAGACTGAGAGGTCAGGCAGAGACTGCTCGGAGGTGTTGAGTGCCTGCGAGGTCCGCTGTGCCACCTCGCTGGCCTTCAGGGCGATCTCGTCGGCACCTGCGGGCAGCCCCCGCGCGTTGATGCCGCGGGTCACGATCTCGTAACGCGAGTCCGTGCCACCGTACAAGGCGTTTTGAATAAGGCTGCTCACACGCTGCGCACTGCGCGATGCAACGCTATCCAATAGTGCGCGTGGGGCACCGAGAAGCGCTGTCTTGAGGAATGACAGGAACTCGCGGATCGCGTCCCACCAGTTCTTTCGCTCGACCTTTGCCCGGTCGGGCTCTCGCTCCCTGAGCTCGAACAGCTGCGCGTGCTTGGCGAGCACCGCGTCGGCCATTTGCTCGACCCCGGCTGCGGGGTTCCGCAGATGCGCACAAGGACCTTGGGGCGTTCGAGGCTTCGGGAGACCCATCGAGACGTCGGTCAAGGCTGCGCGGGTAGCTGCCGCGACGCCACCAGTGTCGAGCCGGCGTAAGAAGGCGCGCGCGACCCTTGGCTCGGCGACACCCACCGGCACGGTGTCGAGTGGCCCGGTGTCCATACCCGTCCAGAGCCCCCCGATGGCTGCGACGGCCGATGCAGAGTGCGCGATGGCTTCGGAGTCGTCACCGCTATCTAGCAATTCGGTGGCGGCCCGCTGAGGTGAGAAGGCGTCCTCGGGTGCAACGACGACTGTGTGCCATCCATCCTGTTCGAACCCAGGGACCCAACTGCCCGCGCCGTGGCGCGTAAGTACTACCTGGATGGGAGAGAACCCTCGCGTCGCGCCTCGAGAAAGTGCGTTCACCATATGGGTCGCAACGGCCCGAGGCACGATGGAGGTCCGTTTGCCCTCGACGCCGAGCGCGATGAGCCGCACGGTGCCTCCGGCCTCCGCGTTGGCGAGTTCGTCCTGCAGTCGCACGCGTCGGGCATCTGTCGCCGTGATGTGTGCGGCGACGACCGACCCGATGGGCAGCTGCGGGTCCAGCGACTCTTGGTCCACCCAGAGGAATGGCTGGACAAGTCCAAGCGTCGCCCAGTCACGTAGAATGTCGCGGACGCCGGCAGTGACCGATCCTGGTGCCGCTACGACGACCACAAACGGACGCGGTGCCATTAGTTCAGGTCCATGGTCTGTTCTGGTGCACTCGTCAGCTCGATGGTTCTGAGCGCCTCCAGAATTGCAGTCACCTGCTGATAGACATCCTCAGCGACTTCGTGAAAGAGCGGCATGGCGAAGACGGCCTCTGGGCGGTCTACCATGGAGTATCTGCCGCCGCCGCGTGCGCCGAGTTGGCCCGGTCGAAGGTAGTGCTCTCCCGTCGCGTCGCATAACTCCGAGAAGCGCGCGATCAGAGCTGCAAGATTCTCGGTCGGTGCCGTCGTCTGGGGCACTCGTGGCGTCACCCCGTCTGGTATGGGCTCGCCCTTGACCCACGCCTCCAAGCGCCGAGTGGCTGGGTGGTTGCGCATACTTGCGTAGTCCGAGTATCCGGTTGCAGTGTCGTCCCAGATCTTGCGTAGCACCGTGTAAGGCAGTAGCGGTTCGGTCGAGCTCGACGCATTCGCACTTGCCATTGCCAGGCCAAAGGAAAGGAGCACCGCCGGAAGGTAACCGTTCGTGTCAATGGACAAGATGCTCTCAGGTACGACAAGCGGATGTGGGAAGCTCACCCAGCGTTGCAGTTCGTCGTCGTAGACCTGCACGCAGTCGAGAGCGTGCGCTTCCTCGGGGAGCCGCAGGCGGCCCGTATAGCGCGCGACATACCACCCACCGACGATTGCTCGGCGCTGCTGGTCGGTCATCGCTGAACCGCCGACCAGACGGCGGGCCCGCCGGTGCCGCCAGAACTTCTCCCGTGCAACCTCGGACACCAGCGATGCCCAGCCTGTGGCCAGAGGCTGCAGGAGCGAGGAAAAGGCCAGCGGCGACAACGGGGAGAACGAACCAAAGACATCGATGCGGGTAGCCGATGACTGCGCGGTGAGAGCATTACGCAGGGAACGCACGGACCTGTCATCGATCTGGCGTTGCGCGACATCATTGACGAGGTCGTCCCCGATCGGCAGGCCGTCGAACGGGACCTCACTGAACTTGTGGACAACGGCCGCCTGCGTGGATGTGTGTAGCGATGAGATGAGGTTGGAGTTGACGGCGACGAGCGGCTGAGCGAGCTCGAGAGTGGCGCGGAACTTGCTGATGATCTCGGTGGCCCGCTCGGCGCGCTCAGAATCGGAGATGCCTTCGCCGGCCACGTAGTCGCGCAGCGATGCCGATATGAATTCGTCAAACGGCATCCGAGGTCGACCGACCCACCCACGAGCGCGCACAAGGAGCTGGTCGGGCTTCAGCTTTAGCACGTAGTGCCCGACGCGCGAAGGCACAATGTCGGGGCGGCCGGGCTCGTGGTCGAGGGCGTTAGGCCGCCATGACGGCCGAGCGTCAACAACGCCACCCGTCGGTGGCTCGCCCGTCGTCTGCCAATGGTTGGCGATAACCTCGCGAACGGCGGTTGAAGTGGCGACCTCTGGCACAACGGGTGGATCTCCTGCGGAGAGCACGGACGCCACCACGTGCTCGCCGAACTTGACATCGAAAGTGTTCGCGTCGATTAGCAAGACCTCGTTGTGGGCGTGCGCAAAGCGAGCTGGCACGAGCTGCTCGGCTTCGGGCCACGCGACGTACTTGTCTGTTCGCAGCTGAGCCAGGCCACCTCCGGCAGCGTGCTCGTCGACGGCGGCGACCAGCGTTCGCAATGCATCGGTGCAAGCATCTTGCAGCGGGACAAGAAACTGACTGCGCATCGAGGTGAGCATGTCTCCGACCTTGGCTGCAGCCTCGCCGACCAGCGTAGTGCCGACAGCGTGATTGTAGGCTTCCCGCAGTTGCCCGACGAGCGCATGACGGTCGGTGATTTTCCCGGTCAGTTGTGCGATCTGGGACTTGAGTCCGTCCGGCAAACGCACGGGATCTCTTGGAGTCGCGGCCGCCCCCTGACGAGTCTCCTGAGCCCAGCTGTCGACGTCGCGGCCGAGTCGTTCGAGCAGTGCGCGGGTTACCGGTATTCCGTCGATCGCCAACGAGTTCGTGACAGCCGTGCTTGTGCGCTCGAGCAGCTGGTTGTACCAGTCGTACGCGAAGTCGTAAGCCGCCTCCTTGCTGGAGGCGTGCATGGCCGCTGCCCTGTTGAGCACACGCTGCTGCACTGACGCCAGCCACTCCCGACCGGGCAATGCCCCGGCCGGCTCGCTCAACACAGGGTCGACACTCTCGGCAAGCACGGAGGCAGCATGGTTGGTGGGAGCGTCGCCGAGCACGCGCCGGAACCAAACCTTCGTGTCACCGGACTCTGACGTCGGGAACCCGAGGCAACTGAGGAACCCTGGATAGCGGTCGTCGACACGTCGCGAGAGCTGCTCGAGATCTGTGCCGGCGGTGCTGGCGTCATAGTGGCCTCGGACCAATCGGTCGACCGCCGCGCGAGCGATTCGCTGCGCTGCGTACTCGCCGTAGCGGTCCCGACCGGTGCTGAGTTGCGCGAACCCGAAGCATCCCCACTGGACCTGGTCCGGCTCTGCACCCCAGCCGAAGTGCTCGAGCGTGTCTGGACGGGACGTCGCGTTGGTAAGGTCATAGCTGATCCAGTCGAGGCTTGCTGAGGGACTTTGGATGAGCGCCGCGAGTCCCCGGCCAAGACCTCGGTAGATGCTGTCGAGATCACCGTCGGCGAATTGCGCTCCTGCGACGCCGATGCGAGCACCTACGGGAAAGACCCGCCCGAAAGAAGTTCGCGTCTGACCCTCGACCGTGCCGAGACCCAGTGCTCGGAACAGTACGCTGTCGCCGGCCGCCGCCGGACCCAGTTGCGATGCAATGAGCTCGCCCATCATGGCGAGAGCGTTGCCAGGCATGTCTTGACGGTCCGCCGGCTGCAGAGAGTCAAAAACCTCCGGTGTGTACAGGAACAAGCCGATGAGTTTCGGATCCAAGCCTTGTTCCGCACTCAGCAAGCGGCACACGTCGAGTACCATGCTGGACCCCGCGCCACCAGCCATTGAGCTGACGACGATGCAAACCGGCGCGGCGTCCGCGAGGGTCTCGCGACCGGGCGACACGCTGGTGATCAGCAAGCGCAGCTCCTCCTTGGTGCCGGCTGCGCCCATCCGGTTGACGGAGTCATGGATGCCATCGCGCAAACGGGTGATACCACTCAGAGTCGCGACGCGCCCGACAGAGCGCTTCTGTCCTGCGCCCGCGGAGACAGGAACGTTGATCCTGGCAGGGTCCGACTGCCAGGTAGCCAGCTGGTCGAGCTGACGTTGTGTCGCGAGCGGAGCGGTCACGGCCGCGGTCACCGACGCGAAGGTCGACATCGGCTGAGCAATCCCGACGTAGCGCCCGTTGCCCTGGTTGAACTCTGGGTCAGAGACGAGTGGAGGCAGGCCGGGACGCACGCCGTCCGGTGCTTGAGGGACGTCAACGTGAAGGAATTGCCACGCTCTGGGCAGGTGGTAGATCTCGCGGGCAGCAAGGTCCGCCCTTAGCTGGTCGATCATGAATTGCAAGGTCACGCCGCCGGAGCCACCGCAGCCGACTATTAGGTAGGGACGCACGAGTCCTCCAAGTCTGGTAAGCCAAGAAAGACGAGAGGTGGCGCTACCACCAACTATCGCTGCCCGAGCTCGGTGAGTTTGCTTCGCCGCCATCCGGCGGCGGAGTCGCAGCCGGCGTACGCGGAGATGTTGGGCCAGAGGGAACGGGACCGAACCCGCTGCCTCCGGTCTGAGACGTCGGCGAGGAACTGCCGTAGCCGAAACCACTGCTGGACTGGCCAGGGGTGAAATCGAAGCCTTGGGCTCCTGCCGACCCACCGTCGGGTGCCAGTCCGGTGGACTTAACCTCGGCACGAAGTCGCGTCACCTGCGCCGGCACAAGGCGTACTACTTGGTCAGCAACCTGGGTGAACACCGCGTTGGCCGAGCTAGCCGCAAGCAACAGCACCAGTCGCGCTTCGTGACGCCCTGGCTCAGCAAGCAGAACGACCCACGAGCCATGAACTGCGATCGGCAGGCGTCCGCTTCCGTCGGCTGTGACCACCGCGCTGCTGGCAGCGTCGACTCGCGTGTGGCCAGCGCTCAATGGGTTCAGCGGCGTGCACGACCGCAACACGAGGCCCGGCAACGGCGTAAGCCGGCGCGTTGCTCTCGGCACAGGGAAGAAGCTGCAGTCGCGGTCGCTAATGGCAAGTGGCATGCCGTCGCGCCGCACGCCAGTTTCGCTGATTTCGATGGGGAGCTGGCCGACGAGCAGCGAACCCGCCGGAATCCGGGCGGCGCGCCAGCGGGCCAGATAGAGGAAACCGATGGGCAGCGCAAGCCCCAGAAGCAGCGCGAGCAAGAACGATGACCAGAAGATGGCCTGATTGGCTGGCTTTTCAACGTCGGCGATGAAGGCGACGCTCTGCGTAACAGCGTTTGCTGGAGCACCCGTGGGCGCGAGGTGGACAATGAAAGTGCCGGCGATGATCCCTGTGCCGGGTTTCGAGACAGAGAGCGTGAGTGGGATGGCCACCGAGGCACCCTCAGACAACTCGTCGCAAGCGGTCGGCCGCGAAGCCTTGGCAGTGGCGAAGAGCACATCGTTGGGGTTTGTCGGGCTCGCCGTCACCGCCGCCTCACCAACCCACACGCAGCCAGGGCCGTTCACCCGCAGCAGTGCGTGCATGGGCGCCGTGCCCGTGGCATGGCCGAAGTCGACGCGCGAGGTCGTCACCGTCGGAAAGTCCAGCGGCGGAAGGACCGAAACGGGCACCTGCACGACCTGCGGCGACAACGCCGTGCCGGGAACACCGTGCCCGGGACTCTTGGTCGTGACGTTGAGGGTCAGGACGATCGTCGCGGCTCCCGGGGATATGCCAGACAGATTGACAGGTACACCCGCCGACAACTGGCTGAGTGGCAGGTCGGACGCCAACGGGAGGGTAGCGCCCGACGGCGTATCGAGCTCGGCCGACAACGATGCGGTGCCGAGAATGGATGTGACTGGTTCCTGCGTCGTTGAGTTCACAACGCCAAAGTGAGCAGTGGGAATAGCGTTCGATCGGAGCTGCAACGACGAGACGTCGAGCAACCGAGGCACGAGATCTCCAGTGATGCGAATCGACGTTTTTGCCAGACTGCCCGACGAGGTCCCCTTCGGGTCGACGAAAACGACTGACCACTCGCCATGCCAGGACGGTGATGTCGCTTCTGAGAGCGTAATGTCGAGGATCTGATTGGTGATCCAGGTGCCTGAGAGTCCGGTGACTTGCGGATCGCTCACCTTGCCCGAGGTGTATTGCAGCAACGCTGCAACCTTGGCGCCTGGCGGCGTCAGAAACATTTCGATGCCCGGTCTTCCGGTGTCTGCGAGGACGTGGACGGCTTGAATTGAGGAATCCAGGACGAAATCTCGCGACGCCGAACAAGGGTGGAACTGACAGATTCGCTGCTCCTGCTGCACGGGTAGATTGCTCGGATCGCTCAACATGTCGAACGCGAACAGGATGTCGTCGACGTCTTGTGCCAAGGTGAAGCTACCGACCGCGACACCTGGCGAGATCGTCCCACAGGTAGAACCGATGGAGCCCCGGCCGGTCGCCATCGATTGCATCAACGAGAAGTTATGATTGGCCACTCCGAGCCCAACTGCAAAGGTCTCAATGTTGCCCGCACGGATCTGGTCCATGATTCCGCCGGGACGACAAAGAGCCAGCTCGCCCAGCGTTGTCGCTCGGGCAACGCCCTGCGCGGTCGTGATGTTCACACCGGGCGCGTAGGGCTTAGTCGTGCCGAACTGTAGTTGGTAGCTTGTCTCGCGCTGCTGGATGCTGAACTGACCGTCGGTGAACCACAGAATCGCCTGACAACGCTGCCCACCGATGTTGTGAGCGCGCAACGCATCGCGCGCACCGGTGAACGCGTTCGTGTAGTCGGTGTCGATGCCATTGTCCCGAGACGCGAACGAGTCCAGATTGCGGTCCAGGACAGACAGCGAGGCGGTTGACAATCGCTGCCACCCACCGCTCGGATGGTAGGTGACGTCGAACCCAGCGATAGCAACGTCGAACCGCGCGTTACGCTCGCTCTGGGCCAGCTGCCGGAGCAGATATTTCGCCGCTGTTACTCTGAACGCGGAGGGGTCGGTTGGGGGCTGTCCACCGATGGCGTGGCCCAAGCTGCCTGAAGTGTCGATCAGCAGTAGGAGGTCGGCTTCGTGTTGGGTCGCGATGCACGCCCCAAGGCGCTCCACCGCTGGGTCAGCCCGCGTCGCGGCCTGTGCCGCCTGGGCCTGCACCTGGGGGGTCAGCAAGGCCGCTAGCCCGACCCCCATCATGGCGACGATGGCGCGTCCTACGAGCTTCACCGCCGGCTCATCCAAACCGCGAACTGGAATGCGTTGAGGGCCATACCAACGACTGCGGCGGCCACGAGAACGCTCCGCAAAACGCCAGCGATGTCGCGTGTCATGTACCAGGAACTGGCCCGTCGCAGGGAGTCGCGCGTCGTGAACAGCGCCAAGAGGCCCACCGACAGGAAACCGCCGACAACCCACCCGGCGACGGCCAGCGCTGGCTTGCCGTGTGCCACGGCACCGAGGATGAGCGAAGCCACGATGCAGGCTCCAGCCAGCCCAAGCAGGTACATCGGCGGGCCTAGCGGTCGACCGCTGGTTACTGGACCACCGGAACCGTTGTCGGGGAGGTCCACTGAACCCGGTAGCCAGCTCGACGCGGAACTTGGCGGATCAGCAGACGCGCCGGGAGGTGGCAAGAACGACGACGGTGCCACTGGGCGCCCCTGCTGCGTCGCCGGCGCCGTGACGTCGAGCTCGTCGCCGAATGCATCGCGAGGCATGGCTCTCCCTGCTGGTTCGTGACGTTGATATAGTACGCACAAATCGCGGGAGGCTGTCATGTCGTGGGAACCGCCAACGAGCGCCCAAAGTGATCGGGCGACGTCACCTACCTACTCACCGCAGCAGAGTTACGCTCCTGTCACCTTGGGTGACGTACCCCCCCAATACATCGGCGAGCTTGCCGGGCCAGCCAAGCGCTTTGGCGCGGCCCTCCTCGAAATACCGCTAATGGTCGTCACTCTCGGGATCGGTTGGATCATCTGGGACCTGATCGCGTGGAGAGCCGGGCAGTCCCCGGCAAAGCAGTTGCTGGCTATGCGCATAGTGGACTCCCGCACCGGCGTTCCGATCACATGGGGCCGCAGCTTCCTGCGCAACTTCGTTCTCATCGGTGTCCTCGGCCTTGTGCCCATGGTCGGTTGGATCTACCGTGTCGTTGGCGCGTGCTTCGTATTCAGCGCCAACCGCCAGGCCCTGTGGGACCGGATGGCAGGTACCTACGTAATCAACTCCCCGCGCAGGTAGTTGAACACCCCGACCCCGGAAGCGACATCCGATCTCGAGTGATCACGAGGAGAACAGCATGAGTGTGTCCCTGAGCAAAGGAGGCAACGTCTCGCTCACCAAGGAGGTGCCGGGACTAGCCAGGATTGCCGTAGCGCTCGGATGGGAGGAGCGAACGACAAGCGGCGCGCCGTTCGATCTAGATGCCAGTGCCCTAATCCTGAACGCGAACGGCAAAGTCCTCGGCGACGACTACTTTGTGTTCTACGGCAACTTGCAAAGCCCCGACTCTTCGGTGCAGCACACCGGCGACGACCTCGTGGGCAGCGGTGATGACTCTGAGATCATCAACGTCAACCTCAATGCACTCCGCGCTGAGGTTGACCGCATTGTCTTCGCAGTGAGCATCTACGACGCGGAAGACCGGAAGCAGAACTTCGGCCAGGTGGCGAACGCTTACATACGAGTGCTGAACTTGGCGACTCAAGTCGAGATGGCCCGCTATGACCTAGTAGAGGATGCCTCGAATGAGATCGCCATGGTATTTGGCGAACTCTATCGGAACAACGATGAGTGGAAGTTCCGCGCCGTCGGTCAGGGCTACAACACCGGACTACGAGGTATCGCGCTGGAATTCGGAGTCAACATCCAATAGCGGTCGCGTGATATGAGTCGCTCGGGCAAGCACGCGTCCCGTACCAAGTATTTTCCTAACAGGACTGCAATTAGAACGCATCCTTCGAGCAGGCTGGGTTTGAGCTAGCATGACTCTGGTTACGTTTTTGCGTCTCTATTGACATCCATCAGAGTTGTTCATAGGGCACAGCCACAAACGTATAGCGCGAGCCTTCAGACACTTGCTTCCGGGCATCGAAAGGACGGTAGTATACGAACAGGACAAGCTGATGACCTCTCAGTGCCAGCGACGACATCGAGGCGAACCTCGGCGAATTGAGGCTCAAAGCATCTTCCCGGCGTAACCCAACATCTGCACGGGAGCACGGAAAGAGAAGGTGGGCTCGCCGAACTGATCCAATACCCGATCGGGCGCGCTCCTGTCGAGACTCGTCTCGCTCGGGTCGGGCGGACTGGGACAAGCGCCCGCAAGTAAGCCCCTCCTGAGCCGCTGCCGCGCCTGGGCCACTCTGGGCACCAAGGAGTTGCGCGCTCAGACTGTAAGGTGCAACGAGGAAGAGGATGAGGAAGGTCCAGAGTGCTCGATGGTTCGAGCCGGCCAGCTCATCCCTTCGGAGGACTTGTGAAACTGTTTCGTTTGCCCTTAGCCGTTACCGCGGCAGTAATAGTCGGTGTTGCTGCCTGGAGGCCTTCGCTCGTCGGCGTTGTTGTCATCCTTGGAATCCTCGAAGTCTCCTTCTCATTCGACAACGCTGTGGTGAACGCGAAGATCCTCGCTCAGATGCCAGCCAGCTGGCAGCGCGTCTTCTTGACAGTCGGCGTGCTCATTGCTGTCGTCGGCATGCGCCTGCTGTTTCCGCTCATCGTGGTCAGCCTTGGCGGTCACATGTCACCGCTACGCGCACTGAGCCTCGGCGTCAACGAACCTAAGCGCTACCAGCAGATCCTCACGGGCGCTCACCCAGCCGTGATCAGCTTCGGTGGCATATTCTTATTGATGATCTTCCTCGACTGGGTCTTGGAGAAAAAGGATCCTCAGTGGCTCCGCCCACTGGAGTCAATGCTAGAGCGTCTCGGAAGACTGGACCAGGTGAGCGTCGTGATAGCGCTCCTGGCGCTGGCCTCAGTGTCTCAGCTTGCCGCTCCGGGAAAGAGGCTGTCCGTTATCTTCGCAGGTACGGTGGGCCTAGTCGCTTATCTCGTCATCAACATGGCCGACAGCTACTTCGAACAAGAAGAGGGCGTTTCCAAAGAAGAGGTTGCCGTCAGGACTCAAGTTGTAAGCATGCCTTTCAAGGTAGGTCTGGCGACTTTCCTTTACCTTGAAGTTCTCGACGCGTCATTTAGCTTTGACGGAGTAATGGGGGCGTTCGCCGTCACGACCAACATCTTTGCGATCATGATCGGTCTTGGTATCGGCGCGCTCTTCGTAAGGACCCTGACCGTGTATCTCGTGAACAAAGGTACTCTACGCGACTATATTTATGTTGATCACGGGGCTCATTGGGCCATTGGGGCACTAGCAGCCATTAGCCTGTATTCAATCAAGTATGCGGTGTCTGAGTATGTGACCGGCCTCATCGGGGTCGCCTTCATTACCGCTGCCGTTGTCAGCAGTATATTCGCACGCTGTCACCAGGCGGATGAGACCTCAACGGTCACAACCTGAGATCCTCATTCGCGCGGGGCTAGTCATCCCGACCCTTGCTCAGGAGCATTTGCCGAAGAAGTGGGGGCGCCTCTCCACGACTGTTCCTTGAGATCGGTATCTCACGACACGCACGTTACGATGTCTCACGACACGTACGTTATGATGCTCGTCAACGCTTCCGACTGCCACGAGAGTCACCCTTGAACTTTACGCGCTCGGCGGTGCCAGGTATGCTAAGAGACAACGGCCGGGCTGGCAGTACACGGACGCACTCCTGTGGGGGTGACTTGCATGGAGCGGCCCAAGCATGCGCCCTCACGCACGCTCTCGATCTGCAGAAGTCGCCGAGTGCCTATTACTGTCCTAGCCGTCGGTATATGACCTTCGTGATACGAGAGTTAGAGCACGCGGTGTTGACGACGCTGCGGATGATCTAATGCATTGACTTAGCGTCAGCTCGACTTATAGCGTAGCGGACAACGAGACGAACTCGTGGGCAGTAAGCCACTCGGCGACCGGCTTTCTCTCGATGCCGGGCAGCAGACAGCACGCGTTTGTGTCGCAAATCCGAAGCAGGTGCCTTGCGATGGCAGCTGCGTGGCCACGGATGCCTCTTGACCTCAGGCGGAGAGAAGGCTCCTTTGCGTTTGGGTGCTGGTAGAAGGTAGGACCCTCCGGCCAGCAGGCGAGGGCATAAGTGAATGGAAAGAGGCTCACCTTCTAGCCATCACCCTGGACATTAGATGGCGCTCCGGGCGGTCCGTGATCAGAGATCAGCGATGAACTTTTCCTTAAGCGAAGCGAACTCGTGGTCGGTCAGGGCACCGTTCCTATGCAACTCGGCGAGGCGTTCCAACTCGCCGACGATACTGGCGGTGATATAGCGACCAGGCGACAGGTTGTAGTCATTGTCGGCTACCTGTTCGTTCGTCACGACAGCCGCTTGTTGTTTGACTGACTTCCAATTCAGGAAGAGTTGATGAACTTGGGACGCATGATCGTCAGTCAGTTGGTTCTTTGGCCTACCTCTCACGAACAGTCGGGATGCGTTGATAAGAAGTATCTCGCCCGAATGTTGCTTAACGCGGCTTAAGATCAAGACAATTCCTGGCGAAGTAGTGTCATAGAAGAGATTCTCTGGCAACAGGATGATGGCTTCGATGAGATCATGTTCGACAAATGCACGTCGGATGTCTCGTTCCCGGCTGGTCTCTGCGCCACCACTGCCTCGACTAACAGCCTCGGTGTCTAGAACGATTGCCATGCGACCTGCAGGCTTGAGTGAAGCAATCATATGTTGAACCCATCCCCAGTCAGCCGAAGAGCTGGGGGGGATGCCGTTGGAAAAACGGTCCATCGTGTCGTTACGGTAGACAACCTCTGGAAAGTCCTGGTTCCACTTGGGATTTGCAATGACGAGATCGAACTTGCGAAGGTGAGCATGGGGATCTGTGAAAGCCGGACTCTGCATCGTATCCCCGAGGGCAATCTCGGCTTCCATCTCATGGAGGAAGGCATTCATCCGAGATATGGCGAAAGCTGAAGGGTTGATCTCTTGACCGAACAGTTTCAATGGCCCAACCTCAGGGGGTAGTTCTCGATGCTCGTCCACTGCCTTCCCATGTGTCTCCAGCAATCGCAGGCGGCACTGGATGAGCAGACCGGCGGACCCACAGCAGGGGTCGTACACTCTCATGCCGGGCTGTGGATCGAGGATACGAGCCATAAGGCGAGCGACCTCAGGAGGGGTGTAGAAGGGCCCAGCGCCCTGTTGCTGTCCTTCGGCGAACTTTCGGATCAGGTACTCATAAGCTCTCGCGAGAAGTTCGGACTGCACGTCTTGCACACCAAGCCGGCGCTGTCCAAGCGTCCTCACAAGGGCCAGCAGTCGGTCGTTGTCGACGACCCGCTGTCCGTCTGCGATGGCATCGAAGTCGACCGTGTCGATGACTCCCTGGAGCCTTGGGTTCTGGTTGGCGACGGCACGCACAGCATCAGTGAGCGCCTCGCCGAGCCCGGTTGTCTTTGACGCGATCGCAGACCAGCGAGCCCCTTCTGGGAGGTAGAACCCGACCAAAGCGTGATCCTTGCCAATGAGCTCTCTCGCCGCTTGAAGGCCGCCGACCTTATCTGCAACTCGCTGTACCTCATCATCGAAAACATCCGAGAGCCGCTTGAGGAAAACCAGGGACACGATGTAGTCCTTGAACTTTATCGCGTCTAGCGGTCCCTGGATCTGGCACACAGTTTCCCATAGCCATGTTTCCAGCGACCTGACATCCAGCGAGCCGTTCATCTCGTCGGAAGATGTGGCCTGAGGCGTGGTGCTCCTTCCCTTCGCTAGTTCCCTCGGAGCCGCGGTCACTGCGTCTCCAGGCGATTGGTTTCCTGGTACGCCGACCTCGTCCTTCTCTTTCTCGTCTTTCTCCGGCTCTCCCAGAAGGGCGTCAAGGACATGCTGCTTGGCGGCGCCGGCCTTCACCTGAATACCGTTCTCGTTTGCTATCTGCTTGAGTTCTCGCAGAGTCTTGGTCTCTAACTCTTCCGCGGTCCAATAGTCGTCGTCGGAAGGCTCCTCGTCCGCCTCAGCTTCGTAGTACGTGGCTCGCACCGTGGACAGGAGCGTGTTCCCGTGTACAGCAGTGCCATCTCTGTCGAGCACGGCGAAAGCGAACTCCTCGCCGATCCCTACCAACCGAGTGTTGGCCCATTTGGTCACCGTCCACTTGCTGCTGGCCGCCTTGACGTAGGGATAATCGACAATCTGACTGTCCTCGATGTCGGAACCGTCAGGGGAGACGAACATGACATAAAATCCCTCGACGTCAGCGATCCTGCCCTCGACCTGGCTAACCGACGGCATGAGACTCGCTATCGAGTTCGGAACACCCCAGCTGGGACAAAGTGATCCTCCCGTTTTCAGGTGGTGGGTGGTGATCGCCAAATAAGGATCGGAAGACTCGGAAGGACGGGCACCTGCGAGACGACGGTCTCGGCCGCCTCCCGCAAGTGCTTACGGGCCACGATCAGGCGACTCCCAGTTTGGGTGCTCCGTCGTGCCAAAGTGTCTGATCTCTGCTCTTCGGTGGGCACGTAATCCATACTAGGTCTGGCGGAAACACTCCAACGGTGTTGCATGCGTAGTACCCATCGGGAGGGTGTGTCCATCTCCACTTACTCCGAATACTTACATCATGCTTCGGATAAAGAGATGGCGGACATCTTCATCTCTCCAGTGCGGCAAACGGACAAGTGTTGAGGTACTTGGATAGCGGGGTCCACCACCTGAGCAGACCCTGAACGTATTGTTGGGAATTCCGGCGCGCATCACATCTTCGGGCGGAGAACCCAACTCCTACAAGGAGTTGGTCGCTGAGATC
>Ga0182030_10006758_pt1 | contig 24125 bp, 27 predicted proteins | sample 812S3MmetaG_FD_121299 | JGI IMG/M metagenome (GOLD analysis project Ga0182030, IMG submission 121299) | Permafrost microbial communities from Stordalen Mire, Sweden - 812S3M metaG (Illumina Assembly) | ecosystem: Environmental > Terrestrial > Soil > Wetlands > Permafrost | place: Sweden...
GGAAGCTCATCAAGGCTATATTTACGCAAAAATGCCCCGCCGGGTATCAAATAAGCCCCAGGATCTTTCATTAAATGGGTGGCCACTTGCGGGGTGTTGATCTGCATGGTCCTAAACTTAGCCATTTTAAAAATAACGTTATTGACCCCCACCCTGTCCGTCCAGAAAATAGCAGGTCCCTTAGATCTTAGCTTGATAAATAAAGCAATAAAAAGCATTGGCACGCTAAGTAAAATGATTAAAACTGAAGCTAAAGTTAAATCAAATAATCGTTTTAACATTCTTTATTTCTCGTACAAAGTATCAAAGAATTCCGGGAACAGAATAACCCTCTTTACATCACCAGGCATATAAAGATATGGTTCCACATCCAAAGCAAGCTGTTTAAAATCAAGATCTTTACAATGTTTAAGAAGTCTGATCCTCAATTGCTTTGCATCCTCAATACCCGTTTTAGCGGTTAAATACGAATAATTAGGCTTGGTCATCCCTGATAAATACACAATATCAAAGAAATCACGTCCCATAGCGCGTGGCCTATCCAAGGCCGCATAGAATTTTTGTGACAACAATATATCAATGGGAACAACATTGATTCTCAAAAACACATCAAATTTATTAAGAATGACTTTATCAGGCGAATATAGGAACCTCTGCGGTTGGGCATCTACTTGGATCATGATCTTCTCTTCCTTATGCCCTGTTAAGCCCAGGTCAAAAAGAACATCAGAAAATCTAATATAGGACCTGCAAACATCACCTAAGTTTGTTTTTGTCTGTATTTTGAACCCTGAAAGTTTCAACTGCCGAACGATCAGTTGTGTCATATTTTCAAAATCACTAGCCTTTAAAGATAGATTATCGAAATCCAGATCTTCAGAAAACCGCGTATTGCCGTGAACAAATTGAATGGCTGTTCCTCCCATAAAAGATAAACCGTCTCCATACGGAGAATCAAAAATAATTTCTAATATCTTGTATTGTAAGTATTCTCTGAGGATATTTCTTTTATAATGCCTCAAGTGTTGCGGATAAAACGATTCAATATTTTTTAAATTAAGCATGATCCATATACTCCAAAAGTAATTTAACCCTTTTAATGCAGCCCGCCTGTCCGGAACGAAGAGCGTACTTTTGAATTAAGCGCCTATCAATAAGTCGCCTGAACGAATCTTCATTGAACCGCATCCCTTCAAAATCTGGAATGTCACGCATGGAAGGGTTCAAATACAAGTAATCAACAAACGATTTCTCCGCGGAAGCCATCTTAAAATATTTTCCCCGATATTTAATAAGGTCATAACCGAAAAACATGTCTGTCTTAATGGTCCTGAAGACAAATCTAGCTAATGGCGTCTGAAACTCATATGTCCTGCGGGTAGCAACTGCAGTAACGCTATAAACGCTTTCAGGGATCAACCCATAATAAGAAAAAGCCATTTGTAAAGATACATAAGACGGGGAATAAATTTTATTTGATATTTCAAAGAGGGTGCGTTCATCGACCTGGGCATCAGAAAAAATATAATAGCCTCGGGTCAATTTCTTAATATACCCCTTTTTCTGCCATTCGATCAGGCGGGGCCTATAAAAATTCCGTTCAACTCTCCGTATATCGTTGAGAGAGAAGACCGTGAAATCTTTCAAGGCATTATAAAATTCCAAGTATCTCATATCATTTCGTCATAGTACGTTAAATAGTAACTTCACGAAACAAGTATAGAGAGCTTAAAACAAAAAATCAAGAAAAATAATCACAGCCTGCCTCTGTGGGTGGCCACAGCCTTTGCATCCTCATAAAACATTTTTACAGTGTCCAGCGAGAACTCCTCCAAATCCTTCCCGATCAAAGGGATTTTCTTGAGGATATCATTGCTTACCGTGATCACCTGGCATCCGATCTCATCTGCCTGAAAAATATTGAGCAATTCACGGGGGCTTGCCCAAATCAATTCGGCCGCAGGTACTGCCTTAAGAATTTTTACGGCGGAAGCCATTAGGGGCACCGGATCATAACCAGTATCCGCAATGCGGCCGGCAAATACCGAAACATAGCTGGGAACATCGGGATCCAATACAGCGGCAACATCCCTGACTTGGGTCAGCGTCATCATGGCCGTTACATTCAGTTTGACTTTTTGTGCGGCCAATTTCTTTACCAAGTTATAGCATGTTTCCCTCTTGGTATTGGTAACCGGGATTTTAACATAAACATTATCGCCCCAACTGGCGATCTCCAAAGCCTGGCGTTCCATTTCTTTAAAATCATCCGAGAACACCTCGAAGGAAATAGGCTTATCTTTAATAACAGACAGAATATCCTTGGCAAATGCGCGATAATCGCTGATCCCGGCCTTGCGCATCAAGGTTGGATTGGTCGTGAGCCCCTTGATATAGGGCTTGGCATACATCTGAAGCATCCCCGCTTTATCCGCACCATCAGCAAAAATCTTGACCTTCAACTCTTCAACCTTTTTCATCCTTCCCCCCTGAAAAAATTTGTGCAGCATCCCATCGTGCCATTACTTGACCGACTCCCATTTCATCTCATTGGCTTTAAGCGATGGATGGGAAACAATCAAATGCCAGACTACTGCTTGAAACGACTCTGTGTGGGGCGTTACGGTTTGGGGATCGACCGAAGGGATAATGACGGCCGCATCAGCGACTTTAGCCGTATACCCTCCGTCTCTGCCTACGACACCGATGACTTTTGCCCCAACTTCTTTGGCGCATTTTAATGCCTGGACTAAATTATTGCTTATATTCTTATCGGCATTGCCGCCGCCGACTGAAAACACAAAAACACAATCTTTTGAATTGATCCTGCTTGCCTTAAGCCAGTTGGCGAAAGAAGAATCCCATCCGTCATCGTTGATCCTGGCCGTCAGTTCAGACACATTATCTGTCGGAGAATATGATTCTATCCCGGCTATCTTCCTAAAGTCGTTGACCGCGTGCCCGGCGTTACCAGCCCCTCCGCCGACACCAATGATAAACAGCCTGCCTGAGTTCTGGCGCACCCTCACTAGAATATCAACCATGCCCTTGATGGCTTTTCTGTCTATCAATTCCGTGATCTTAACAACTTCTGATAAATACTTTTCAATATACGCATCATTATCTTCCACTTCCCAACCTCCGGTTTTATGAACCTAAAATATATTTTTGTGTTTCTTCCAAAGCGCTCAACGAACCTATTTCATAAAATCTCTCCGGGACCTCATAACCGGACATCTGGTCCTTTAGAATAAGATTCTGATAAAGTTCGGACAGATCAAAAACTTGCCTTTCCCCCATTAAATCAAAAGCTGACTTTCTTAATATCCCAAGCCCATAATCAATATAATCCATTCCCGGTATTTTATGTTTTTTATCATAGGTGAGAATCTTACCGCCTTTAAATACGATATTACTGCTGTCCCAAGCATTACGGTTCTTGAATACCGTCATTAATCCCATGCAAGGACTTCTCAAAAAATGATCGAAAACGTGTTTAAAATCAACTGTTAGATAAGAATCCCCATACATCACAAAGAACTCTTCTTCCAATAACGGCAAGGCATGCTTGACCGCTCCGCCCGTCCCCAACAACTTTTCGCCATCAACACAGAATGTTGCGGACAGGCCAAATTTACTCCCATCCCCGACAAAATCTTCTATTTGATTGCTTAGATAGCCGGAGCATATCACTACCTTCTTGATCCCGTTCTTCTGCAACAAAAGAAGCTGATGGGCAATGAACGGCTTGCCCGCAACCATCAGCATTGCCTTGGGAATGGTTTCCGTGACCGGCCGCAGGCGGGTAGCGATACCTCCGGCAATGATAACCATAGGAGGCATCATGACTGGATCATCACCTTGGTCCCTTCAAAATCAAACCTGAAGCGAACCTCTTCTAATCCGGCAGAGGTCATCACCCGTCTTAATTTCACATGATCAGTAGCATAAAACATCAAAAAACCGCCGCCGCCGGCCCCGATCAACTTTCCACCCAAGGCCCCATTTTTCAATGCCAGTTCATACCAACGATCGATCTTTTCATTGGACATGGAAATCGAACGTTTTTTCTTATGCTCCCAATGAACGTTCATCAACTTGCCGAATTTCTTCAGGTCCCCTTTTTCCAGCGCTTTCTTGTTCTCAATACCCAATTCTTTTATAAAATGTAGATTATCGATCATGGCTTTATCATTGGCGTTGCTCTTTTGGTGTTGTTCCTTGAGGATACCGGAGGCAGAGCGGGTGTACCCGGTAAAGAATAGCAATAAATTATCTTCAAGGTCATAAAGGACTTGTTTGTCAATCTTCAACGGATATGCGACTACTTTTCCGTCCTTTTTAAAATCAAAACAAGTGATCCCGCCATACGCCGAAATATATTGATCTTGCTTGCCTATTGGCTCTTTTAATTTATTGATTTCTATATCACAAGCTCGTTGAGCCAACTCTTTGGGACTGATCAAATCTTTCTTGTAAGCATATAAAGCTTTAAGCAACGCTGTCGTAAAACTACCGGAAGAACCGAGCCCTGTGCCGGATGGGATATCAGCGAAACTGACGATCTCAATACGCGGATTTTCATCCTTATAAACCATTTTTAAAGTTTCTCTAAGAATGGGATGTTTTATATCGTTCAACGTATCAACCGTCTCCATAGCGGAATATTTCAGTTTGATCACCTGCATGAAAGGGTGATGCACCGTAATGTATACATATTTATCTATGGCGGCGGATATTAAAAACCCTCCATACTTACGGTAATAGGAAGCAAGGTCTGTCCCTCCGCCGCCAAGTGTCACCCTTAAAGGGCTGCGTGCAATGATCATCCTATTCTCCTATGACTGCCCTGCATTCTTTCAATCAAGCCTGTTGTGATGAGGACGACTTTTATGCCTCTATTCTTCTTAATTTCCATTTTGAGTTGTTACCCATGGGTTTGCCTGTATTTAAATGGTCTTTCCAGCTGTCCCTCACGTGCACAAACCTTCCTGAAAAACCGCAAGAAACCGAATCCAAAAAACAATTGATGAATTCCACAGGCTCCGAAATATCCACCAACGTCTTTACTTCCCCCCCTTTACTGCGGATTTGACGCAGCATATTCGTCTCGACCGCTCCCGGCGCCAGGCAGACGATACTAAAATCACCTTTGTCTTTTAACATCTCGTGATAATTTTCTACTGTCCTGACCATCGCTGTCTTGCTCGCGGAATACCCCGGAAATTTTGGGTAGGCATAAGCTGACCCTCCGCCCGCGAAAGCAACAATACGTCCGAATTTATTCTTTATCATACTCGGCAATAAAGCATTCAATACCGCTAAATTTCCTAATACGTTAACTTTAAAACAGAGGTCCCATTCCTTAAGAGAACCAAAAAAAGCAGCGTCAGCGGAATCCAAAACAGCTGCCGCTAAAACAACCCCTATTTTCTTATAGGCCTTGCCGGAAATCCATGCTGAGAGGGCCTTTGGGACCGCATCATAATCTCCAATATCCAAAACCAAGCTTTCCACAATCCCTCCCGCCTTAATGATCTCTTCTTTAGTGCCTTGGGCATTTTGACTTTTGGAAATACACAGGACCGGGATCTTTTTAATCCCCCATCCCAAGGCAACAGCTTTACCTATCCCTTGCCCTGCTCCGGTAACTATCAACGCATCGATCAATTTTCTTCTCCCTATTTTATCTTCTACTTGCTCCACTGAAACTTATGGGACATAGCTACAATTCCCGCTTCCGGTCTGTCAAAGTATCTTTGAACTTAAATGAAGCGCATAAAATAGTCCGTACGCAAGTATAATTTCGTTTAGTAGCAACAGGGATATGCCCCTGTTTCATTTAACCGTCTCTTTAATCCCTTCTTGAAGTGTAAACGGCGGCTTCCAGCCAAGCAGGTCCCTGATTTTGCTATTGTCCACACGAAGCGCGCCGGTTAATTCTTCCATGACCTCTCCTTGACCTGCAAGAGCTGCCAGTGCTTTTAAATCAAAGTTTTAAATTGATCGTCTGACAAGCCAGCATCTTTGATAATACCTTTGAGGGTGTAGGGATTAATGCGTTTGTGACGGGGAATAACTATAAACTTTCTACCATCCGACATTCCAATGTGTTTGCCTTGACGGATTACATTAAACCCAGCCTTTGTTAAGGCTTTGACAATGCGATCAGAAGGTAAGTCCGTAAAGAGCATTACACTTTGACCTCAACCTCATAAAGAGTACCTTTTTCAACATCGCTGATCATTTCTAAATAAGTGTGTATTGCATCTTTAATGTTTTCTAAAGTTTCTTTCAATGTATCTCCTTGGCTATGACAACCCGGCAACAATGGACAATGTGCATCATACCCAAATTCACTTTTATGTATCGAAACTGGATATTTCATGATTAAAATCCTCCTTTTAATTTAAATGTAACATGCGACACTCACAACGTCAAGAATTACTGCCGAGAACTGCTGTCATCCCTGTTAAGCATCTAAATATCATTTAACCGTCTCTTTGATCCCCTCCTGGAGAGTAAAGGGCGGCTTCCAACCAGAGGCCGAAGCCTCGAAGATCAAATGGGCATCAGATCTGACCATTCCTGATGTTTGTAACCAGTTGACTCCCTTCCTTTTTTAAGCGATTTTTCATTATAAATACGTCGGATCTTATGATCTTCAAAAACTGCCAAAGTATTCTTAATATGGCGCCCTCATAACGCACCCTCCTTTGGAATAGTTGCCACCACAACACCTTGCACCTGAAAATCATTAGCCAAAACAATGGCCTGATGTTGTTTATTCTTTGATCTGGGGTGCAAAATAAATGTTTCGCCGCCGATACGAAATTCTTTGAGAGTAAACGGCGGCCACATTGAGAATATCAAATCTGTTTATTCACATGTTCTGCCAAATCATGCACCCGCACATACCAAAGCTTGCCTTTTTTACTAGCCTTTAATTGACCGCGGTTGATTAAATTACGCAGATAATCCTGTGAATAATCGTATATCCTGGCTAAATCACGCAACGGTAATATAGCTTCTTTGTTTAAATTTGATAACTTTCCACCTTCCAGCCGGTCAATAGCCTCTTTCAATAACCCTGAGATCATTTGAGTAAATAGAATAAATTCTTCGCTTTTGATGGTTTTATTAATATTGACCGGGGTAAACTTTTTGTTTTTTTCAATCAAACGATGGATTTCATTAAAACAACGGTCGGCCTTTTCTAAAGCGTTATAATATTGTTCTCTTTCTTGCTTAGAAATCCCTTTGATAGCAATATTGACCAATCCTTGACCGATAAGAATATAAGATAAAATGATTCTCCCCACGCGGCCATTGCCATCACTAAAGGGATGGATCGTTTCAAACCATACATGCACAATCGCGGCAAGGGTCACATCATCATAAATTTTCTTCTTTGAACTTTCATTAAACCATTTGATCAACAGCTCCATCGCTTCGCGAACATAAAACATGTTAATAGGTTTAAATGCCGCTTGGGCAACTTTAATATCGTTACGACGAAAATCCCCTACAGGGCCAATATCAGTCCCCAAATCTTTCTCATAACGCATCAGTAAGGTATGGATCTGCTTAATATCAGCCATACGCAATACAAATTCATTTTCTTTAAACTGATTATTCGCATATTCATACATGGCGCTGGCGGACTCATAATAACCTAAAATAGCAGCTGCTTTTTGTTTATTAGTGCGCTTATTATGCTCCAATACGTCTAAAAGCTCTTGCCTGTTAGTGAAGACCCCTTCTATGGCAATTGAATTACGGATCTCATCTTTAAACAGAGAATACCATTCCGCGTTACTTACGTTGATGAAATTTGCGAACCGTAAACGCAATTGTTCTATTTCCTGCTTAAAACCGTTTATATTCATTTTCCGAACTTTCCGAACCATAAATGCCTCACTTTATATATAAAATATACCGAACCTCCCCTATTGGTTCGGAAATAAATATAGCATTAGATTATCTAAAAGACAAGGAATTTTCCGAACCATACAGCTTGGTTCGGAAATATGAAATTCGAAGTCGTATTCAAAGAATCATTGAATTTCTATAATTTAAAGCTTCTGACCGTTTCTTTGATCACTTCTTCAAGGGTAAATGGTGGCTTTGCCCCGGAAAATCCCTCAATGTTTACTAGAAATTGAACTTTCCGAATGTTGAGAGCAATAGATATCCAGCGCTTGTCGCCAAGGAAGGACCATAATATCATTCTTTAATTTGCGAAGGCGTGTATCTTTAAGGGAAGCCACATATAACTTGATGGCAGGAAATCTTTTACGAAAAGCTATTAATGTAGCATCGGATACAGTCTCTGAAGTTGTTTTGCATTCAAAAGCCATCAGAGGACCCTTGGGGCCAGTAATCAACAGGTCAACTTCCTGCCTTCCTTCTCTCCAAAAAGAAATTTCATTAGGTTTTTCATAATAATCACGAAGCCATCGTAATTCATTGTAAAAAAATGTTTCAAACAAATGCCCTTTTTCCTGAGGTGTCGGAGGATCAACCAGTCGGTTTTGCAAAGCACGAACAACACCGCAATCAAAAAAATAAAACTTAGGCCGGGCTTTTTTTCGCTCACTGCGGTCCCATGGCCATAAAAAAGAGCCCAACAGGGTATCTTCTAAAATAGAGAAATATTCTTTAACAGTGCTCATAGGTACCGCGGAATCACGGGCGATGGAAGCGAATTCGATTGTTTCCCCATTCATTTGCGCGGCTACATCTAAAAACCTTTGAAAAGCGCCGATATTACGAGTCAACGCCTCAGCCTGGACCTCCTCTTTAATATATACAGTGCCGTAAGTCTTTAAACGTCGTCTTACGTCATCCTCCTTGTTCTCTAAAAGAAAAGAAACGATAATCGGCAAAGTCCCATAAGACAATGCCTTATCAATATCAAAGTTGTTGCCCACCTCTATACTGGTTAATGGATGCAGCCTCAAATCAAGGGCCCTGCCTCCTAAAAGATTTGCACTACCACGCCGCAGTTTTCTGGCGCTTGAGCCTGAGAGGATAAATCTTAAATTTAATTCTTCAATCCCCTTCTGGACATAATCTAAAAGCGCCGGTACACGCTGGATTTCATCCACAATAACCAGTTGCCCGCTCTTTAAAGCCCTTAATAGTTCCCAGAATTCTTTGGGCGTTCGTTTAAACTTAAGCTCTTCTTCCGGGTCTAAAAGGTCAACAAACAGGTCTGTCTTAAGACGGCGTAATAAATAAGTTTTGCCCGTCATGCGCGGCCCAAACAAAAAGAGCGAATCTGAAATATGTTCTAACTTTAATAATCGCTGAAATTCCATAGTTAGAGAATAACATGTTTATGTTATTTGTCAAATGTAAATAACATATTACTGCTGTGATTATACGTTAATTTAGCTGTCTCTTTAATCCCCTCTTGCAGAGTATAGGGCGGTTTCCAGCCAAGGAGAGCCCTTATTTTACTGCAGTCAACACGAAGAGAGCCTGTTAATTTATCCATCGCTTCACCCTGTCCCGCAAGAGCAGCCAGCCCTTTTAAAACGGCAGGAGGCAAAGGGAATAATATGGCCTTCTTATTCAAAGCAGTGGCAATCATCTTGATTAGATCCAGTGTAGAAATATCCTGCCCATCACTGACCAAAAAAGTCTCGCCTGCGGCCAACGGATGAATAATGCATAAACCAATGGCATCAACCAAATTACCGATGTGAATAAAACTGCGCTGATTACGAATACCCCCTAAAGGCAAGGGCATGCCTAAGCCCGCGATCTTGATCAAATTCCTGAAATTCGCCTTAACCCCCGGGCCATAGACCAACGGCGGCCTTAAGACCACCATTTCTAACCCGGTTTCTGCCGCTATAGAAGCCAAGGCGTCTTCCGCTTCCTTTTTGCTGATGCCGTACGCATCCCTGGGCGCCGGAACATCTTTTTCACTATATGGAAAATCCGCGCCCTCACCATTGACTTTTACAGAACTCATGAAAACAAATCTTTTAACCCCGGCTTTAACAGCCATGCTCGCCAAGTGCTTTGTAGCCAGCACATTAACTTCCCTAAAAGCGGCTAAAGGATCAACATTGCTTTCATTCAAAATATGTGCCCGGCCGGCTAAATGCACGACCTCCTCAACCCCGGTCAACGCCTGCTGCCAATCCGTTGCCCCATTAATTTCTCCCACTTGAATATATTCATCAACACGAGGGATATCGCGCTTATCGCAGCGCAGAGCGGCCCGGACAAAATAGCCTTTTTCTTTCAGGTAAGCACACAAATGGCGGCCAATAAACCCATTGGCGCCGGTAATGAGAACCCTTGAAAGATTACCTTTTCCCATAAGCCCGCAAAAATTCGCCGATTTTTAAGAATTTATAAAAAAGATATTTAACAAGGCTAAAGCGGCCACCGTTCTCGATTATGGCCCGCCTCATTTCTTGCGTAATAACAATTGTACTTTTAAGGCCCCTATTGCTAGCACCGGAATCTCTCATCCGGACAAAATACGCATCAACGAATTTGCTTTTAATGTGGTTTTTCTGCAAGAAACGGTACATTAATTCTGTATCAGAAGCGATTTTAAAATCAGACCTATAAAAACCAAACTTTTCATATAAAGCTTTCTTACAATAAAATGTCGGGTGCGCCGGCGTCCAACTCTTTTCGAACAAACCATCGCAAAATGCCCGTGACCTCCAAAACCGGGTTATCCGGATGGGATCTTTACAACGAACACACACGAGATTACCATAAACACAATCGATCGCATCGCTTGTAAATGTAGAAACTATTCTCTGGACTACAGAATTATCATAAAACATGTCATCCGCATTCAAAAAGCCAACAATATCACCACAAGCCGCTAAAATGCCTTTATTCATCCCGTCATAAATGCCTTTATCCGGCCCTGAAATAACCTTGGCAATTCTATCCCTGAATTTATTGACGACATCCAAAGTCCCATCTGTCGAACCACCATCAATAATAATATATTCAACATCCTTATAGGTTTGCCCTAAAACACTCTTAATGGTGTCTTCTATTGTTGGTCGAACGTTAAAAGCAACGGTTACGATAGAAATTAACATATATTTATAATTTTTTACATTTTTTAACTAAACCCAACATACAAAATTTTTTCACCTTATTAGTACAGTGTATTTGATCACACGGCCGGCATATTACGTCTTTATTTTCAACTATCTGAATATTTTTCCCTAACGGCTTGACATACTCAGACTCAGTCGGTCCGAAAAAAACAGTTACAGGGATCCCCAAAGCAGCCACAATATGTGCCGGCCCACTATCCATACAAAAGAAATGATCCGCCCTGCTAGCCATGACCACAAATGCTCTTAATGTCCCCTCCCAGATATCCAATCGATTCCTCAGTGATAAATCAATTGCATGGATTAGTTCCTTAGTATATTCCATATCACCGGGACCGGAAACCAAAATAATTGGAAGGCTGGTAGATTCAGAAACCTCTTTAATTAATTTACCAGCATCTTCTAAAAAAAACTTTTTCAAAGGAAGCGATGCCCCCAAATGAATACCCACATAAGGCGGTTTATCCTTTATTTGTTTTATCTCCTCATCCGTTAATCTTAAAATTGGTAAATACTCCCTGCCGGCCAGCCAAATACCTAAATATTCCGCAACTCGCTGATGATGTACTGCTAAATGGTAAAAATGTCCATCATCAGGTATAACATCCGTCAGCAGAGCACCCCCTCCCGTAAAATTAAACCCGACCCGGCACTTTGCACCTGCCAATGCCAGTAATAAAATTTGCCGAATATCCCCGCGAATTTCGATCCCCATATCCCAAGATTCGCGCCGCAAACGCATCAACAAACGCCAGGACATCAACCAGCCCCGCCAACCTTGGACATATTTCACCCATGGCGCAGAAAATGAAATGATTTCGTTCACAAATTTTTCACCGCAAAGCAACTCTCGTGCCCAAGGGCCCGCGACAAGAACTATACGAGCGCCAGGATATGCCTCTCGCAACACTTGCAGAAAAGGCATAAGAAGCACAATATCGCCTATCAAGTGAAAATCAAAAACAAGTATGGTTTTAGGAGATAATTTGGAATGATATGGCCGTAAGTTCAAAAACAATCCCAGCAAACGCCATAAAGGATCAAATATAAATGCTAATCGCACTAAACGTGAGTTAAATATCTTCATTCACAGCCTATTGTACAATGCCTGCACTTTAATACATTGAGAAGATCAGTTAAACACTTTTGACCCAACCTATTATAATTTTATTTCTTTATATCACTATTTATCAATTTAACAGCGCTTTTAGCTGTAAAAAAATACGCCCATATAAAAAAAATAAAACCACAATAAAAATAATTACCTTGCCTTACTAAATATAAAATAAATAAACAAATAATTGAATTGCTGATGATCCAAAAATGCACATCCCTTTTTTTAGAAACATAAAACTTAACAATGAAATAAAAAAACGAAACAACACCCATCAAACCCGTTTCCGACAAAAGTCTAACAAATAAACTCGAGGCATCTTTACTATCCTGTCCTATGATATATTTCCTTGGATCTATTGCCTGGGAAATATAATGATCATACGACATGGGATGACTCCCTAGTCCTGATCCAAACAAAGGATTATGAAGAAAACTTTTATAAGCAATTATCGCATTATTACAAAGAACAAACGTGGTATTATTTGTTTTATCTAACGGCATTCTTCCCGTAACAATAGAAACCGTATCATCGACTCGCATCCGAATAGTGGGCATAAATAAATAAGCGGAAGAAATAAAAGCAAATAAAGCGCTCGTACACACGACAATAAACATAATTTTTCTATAATTAAACACTATCAGGAACGACGCAACAACAATTCCCAAATAAGAAACCAATGAAAATGACAACAAGACGCTTATTATTATTAAAATACTCGCCTTCCTGCTAATAAAATTGTTTTCTCTCTTTACAATATTCAGGACCGAAACAAAAATTGCCGGCGCCATCACTGTTCCGAAATGTGCGGGTTCCGGCAAGATGGAAGAAACCCTTATCATTCCAAACTCAGTACCCACAAAATTGCTGATTTTAGACATAAAATATGAAAAATCATAGCCGTATTTAAAACCAATTAAATAACTAAATTCTTGAAAAATCCCAATGATGGCAACGATAAAAGCAATTTTCAAATATACACGAAAAAGTTTGTCTATATCATTTTTGTTAATCCTAATCAACAAATAATATACGACACCATTAAAGAGAAACCCGCCAAATTGCTTTAAAAACAAAAAACATGAATCATTCCCCCAAAATATATTTAAGAGTGAAAGCAAGGTTGCCAGTGTAAGAATGAGAATAAACATCTTATTTATTTCAAGCCTGCCAAATGAGAAAATATACATAGCTAAAAACAAAAGCATAAATATATATCCAACATAAAACTCAAATGGCTTTGTAAACAATACAAATCCACTGGTAAAAAAATTAGATACTAATAAATAGTTAAATAAATTAATCATAAGTGTTTAGTTTTGAACTCGGCAATTACTGGATCTCGCGGCAAGCGCTTTGACAAAGTCTTGGATATTATCAGGCGTATCTTTTCGAAATTCATCTAAAGGCATAATTAGATTTAGAATATTTCGACGGAGAACAGAAATTTCTTGAATGACCGAAAAGAACAGGAACCGAAAAGGATGGAATGCGTGATACCTACGTATCTCTGCCCGTTTTTGGAACACCTCCCGGTACGAGGCAAAGCGCAACCGGCAGACGTATGCCCACATTGCATCGTAGTCGAATAGGACCCCCTTGTAATAATCCGTAAAGATGTCTTTGGCCACTAAAATTGCATCGGGAATCATATTAACGGCACCAGATGCGCACGGATAAAGAGTGGAGTGAAAATGATAATCGTTATACTCCTGAAGAAAAAGTTGGATGTTGGTGAAGGCTTTTTTGTTAATAAACCCCAAGCCATTCGAATGTGCTGATCGTCCATTTAAGGTGACGGTAAATCCAATATTCAGCGCCCGACCTGCCATGACGGGAATGGCCATTGCAGTAAAAACATCGGGAGCGGTCGAATGGAATACCCGGCCGGTATCCACTCGAATTTTATCCAAGATTTTTTTCGGAATGGCACAGTGATAGATCGATGGCAGATCGTAATACTTCCAGCTCCCCATAGATATCACAAATTTTGCCATGCGTTTCAGATCCAACTCAGCCGGTGCCCTGGCTGGAGCTAGATAGGCTACACCCGCCGGCTTGTTTCCAACGGGCCAATCATAGGTATGCAACGGCCACATATAAACAATGGGCTCAGAAGCAATACGTATACGCGCCATCAATTTATCCAGCGCACCCGGCATCACGGCATCATCGTCACCAATGAAAATCACATATTCGCCAACCGCCCGCTCCAAAGCAAATTCGTAATTATCGCACATAGACAGCCGACGCCCAGTATTAAAATACCGTACTCGAGAGTCCAGACAGCGCTCTACAACCTCCCTAGTATCATCTACGCTGGCATTGTCACTGATGATAACCTCGTAATCCTGGCTCGTTTGATCTAATGCGGTAGCAAGAGTGAACGCCAAGGTCTTCGCCCGTTCGCGAGTTGGTATGATAATGCTGAGTAAAACTCTATCTTGTTTTTTCATTTTCTTTCAAACTACACAAAATCTTGGTTTTAGAATTACACTTTTTATCCATAAGCGAGTAGCAGGAGTAGCTACCACCGTTACTGCCCACGTTATTGTCGAAACTATAAATATATACCCCCCTAGCATAATCTTATTGTGGGGAGTCGGAACGGTCAAACGAAAAATACCGGCAGCTAATAATGCCGCCCCCAATGGTATCCCGATATCAACACAATACCAACGCCACTTTTCATATGGTAATAGCCTTTTATGCATGAAATATATCTCAAACAAAACATAGCCACAATTAATCATTACCCAAACACTTGCTCCACCCAAGGCCTTATATTTACCGGTCATATATATAATCACTGGCACTTCAATTAGAAGAGATATTAAATTGGTATATAAAATCAACCTGGTCCATCCGTTGGCTAATTGTAATGCGTAGGGAATATTCATGAGCCCATTAAGTGCCGTACCGCAAATGAGAATGCTTACTAAAAGATGGCACTTTTCAGCCGTCACTGAATTTTGTGTCCAAAGAAGCATAATTTCATAAGAGAACATAGCGATCACCACACTGACTGGCAAAATCATAACAGACATGAATTGGGAACTTTTATGATAAAAATTTTTCAATCCCTCCAAATCATCGCTAGCAACCAATTGTATAAATATCGGATATATCGCAAAATAAACAGACCCGATGATACGGTAAAGAAACATCCCGACAACCCCTGCTAATGCGTAATAACCAAACATCTCCAGGGTCAGCATCTTGCTTAAAATGATCTTATCCATTTGAAGAATGATCGTGGCCAAAATTGATATACCGGTCATACCTGCCGCAAAACGCCAAATCCCTACAAGAAGTTGCTTTTGAAAAGTTGCTTTCTGGGACGCATGCGGTAGTGTATGCCAAAGGAAAAAACCTAAAAGGCCGGTATTAACAATACTAATAATAATCTGCCATGTAAAAAAAGCATTGATTGTAGGAGAGATCAACCACAGTATTAAAACAGCGCCCAGCCCGCGTAAGGCAGCCATCACAGCATTGATGCTGTTGAGCAATACCTGCCGCTGAAGACCCATTAGTCCTCCCGAGTAAAAACTTATCGGCCATTGAAAAGCGAACGACAACCCCATGATCATGATGGCGTTTTGCACCGTTTTAGGAGATAAATTTTTAGCATTAACCCAATGATAGGCAATAGTTGGAGACAACACGATGACGATAACACCGATGAGCATCCCTATAGCCCAGTAGGGAATCTCGAGTGTCCTCACGAGATCCCTTATCTCCTGGGCATTCCCATCCTGCACGGTAAGCCGTGCAATTTCCCGGTTAAGAGTACTGCTCAGACCCATGTCGAACAATCCGGAGATTGCTAATAGTGAAGCAAAAATTCCGACCAGCCCGTAAGCTTCGATACCTAAAAAATGTATATAGAGTGGGACAAAAATTACCCCCGTGATGGCAATACAAATACTGCCGCCGAAATTGGCAATTAAATTCTTTTTAATAATGTTCATAAGGTTACCCCGCATCCCATGGCACAAAAGATCTCTTCTAGGCGCTCTCGCATCAAAAGCAGTACTAACATCGGCCAAATCTGTCTGCTCACATCATTTTCCCGCAGATTCCATGGCACACTTGATCAATTGCTGCACTCTAACTCCATCTTCAAAATCCGGTTTGGACGGCGGCCCTCCATTATGCCAAGCGATGAAACGTGTCCCCAATGTTCTGACAAGACGCACCCTTTCATCTTCATCCGATACTGGTTCTATCCTGGGACAAGGAATACCAACCGGTTCTCCATTTGAATTGTAATGAATAATCTCAAAACCAATGGCCGCCGATCGTGTCATATTTTGTAGAACCAGATCTCCCCTCTCACCTTGAAACTCCCAAACATGTTTGCAACGGCCTACCGAACCACAATTTAGAACTATATTGCCTGTGCATCCGGATTCCCACCGGACAACCATGCTTACTACCGCCTCTCCCATTCCAAGACTATTCGGAGAATGATTAAAATCACAACGCAACGTTTTAATTCTTCCTAGAAAAAATTCAAGGCAATAAAAAATATGGCAGAAATAAAAAGAGAGAGCCCCTCCACCCTCTTTGGGGTCTAATTTCCACGTATTAAGTCGATTCTTAATGTCATAACTTAAAAAAGACCAATTAACTGTCACTTGATTAACCGTGCCTATAGTATTTTCATCCAATAATTTCTTTAAATTTATCCATTCTGGAATTTCTGAAAAAATAAAATCGACCATATTGGGCCTGCCGCTCTTGCGAGCGCACAATAACAAATCTTCGGCCTGTTCAAGATTTACGGCAAAAGGCTTTTCCGCAAATACAGAAATCCCTCTCTGTAACGCATACATTGCAATTTCATATTGATATTTAGGTATTACAGCTATGGCAATTGCGTCTGGTTTTGAATTCTCAATCAGTTCACGCCAATCTTGAGAAATAACAGACACTGATGTTTTTCGACAATAGTCCACCATCCGCTGAGAACTTTTCCCACAAATTCCGGTTATAACACATCCTGGAATTTGCTGAAATGCTGGGAGCAATCCATACAAACCAAAACCCGACCCTATTACCGCTAAACGAACTTCCATGAATCACTCTACTCCCATATAAAGCTTCTAAATGCAACTTATCAAAATGTTTTGGTTAATCGATTTCCTTGAACACTGGTAATGGCGTAAATAACTTTCCGCGATAGCCGTTCAAGCGCAAATAGGATGATATTTCACTACTAATATGCCAGGCCCAAATAATCAGATTATCCGGCCTGATCGTTCCGTTTATCCACTGATCATCCCCTTTAATCTCAATTCTTGTCCCAGGCAAATAATGTCCCACTTTCATCGAACCCGTTTTTTCAAACACATACGGTTGAAGCTTATGGTCAATGTCCAACAAGCTAATTAAGATCGAAGCGCGACCTGGAAAACTTTTTCCAGGCAAATTACCACCCCTCTTCTTTAATTTTTCTAATTCCGCCTTCGTTGTCTGTTTCCATTCATTGACGAATGTTTGCATTTGCAAAAGCTGTTCGGGAAAGCGCTCCTCATTGCCGGCACCTCGAGGATCGAATGATTTTTTATGATATGATTTGGATCCTAAAAAATTCCCAATATATACTCTAATATTCCCACCATAGCGACCAGGGAAACTAGCATATAGGATCTCGCCACCAATCTTCTTTGCGATAATCTCAAATGAACGAAGGCTATAGGTCCGAGGGTGTTCATGGTAGAACGTGTCAAATTGGTTTGTTCGAATGATCGAACCAAGATAATGGTTCTCGATCACCAAAACGGTATCAGCACTGATCATCACCTGGAGAGCCGCGATAGCCTCTGCCAATAATTCGATATGCGCGAACACATTAGTAAACGTGATAACATCAGGTTTGCCTACCTCCGAAACCAGTTTAAATGCGGATTCAACCGAAAAATACTCTTGAAAAACGCGATGCCCCGAAGCTACCGCATCCTCACAAGCACCGGTAGGCTCTATCCCAACGGTATTTGCCCCCCTGTCTCTAAAAAAAGAAAGCAAAGACCCATCGTTACACCCAATGTCACATACCAATTTGCCCTTAAGAGGGGAAAAAACTTTTTCACATTCACTTACCAGGTCATTCATTCCCGTCATCACATCTTGTGTAAACCTGGGCCTATAGTGATAACTGCTTGGAAACAATGTTTCTTTATGAACTCTACATAACTGGTGCGCTGTCAAACAAGTCGGACACAATGAAATTTTAATAGGATACCTCAGCGATTCCCTGGGATCTCCCAAGGGGACTAAATCGTCACAAAGGGGCTGAGGACCCAAATCAAGAATAGGTGCCGGAAGAATCCCGCCACAAACTTCACAAGCTGTGATTGTATTGCTATTTACGACCATAATATATGTCTCCTTTTTGCATCTGTGACGTAACTCTTAAGATCCTCCAGACTTTGTACTTTGTGAGATTCATAAAATGCCCTATACCATAGAATCGTTTTCTCAACAGCGCTCTTCCCATCCCATACCGGCTCCCATTGCATTCTTGTGCGTGATTTTGAAGAATCAAGCTTAAGTATGCCTGTCTCGTGAAGACCATCACAACTCTTATTTATTTCATAATCGACCTTAGGCCACGTATGCTTTACCTGACAAACAATCTCTCCAACCATTACGTTACAATCATCGGAAGGCCCAAAATTCCACGCATCAGCAAACTCTACCTGACCTTCCAAAAGTTTTTGACCAAGAAGTAGATACCCGCTCAAAGACTCAAGGACATGCTGCCACGGCCTGGCGGCATTTGGGTTTCTAATCATTACTTTTTCATTCTTATTTACAGCCCGCATGATATCCGGAAGAAGCCGGTCAATGGCCCAATCACCTCCGCCAATCACATTTCCCGCCCTACCACTTGCCAAAAGAATATTGTGGCTACGGCCATAATCCTTAAGATTAAAGAAAGAATTGCGCCAACAGCTAGTAATGAGCTCGGAACAACCTTTAGAAGCACTATAAGGATCATAGCCGCCAACAGGATCATTTTCCTTGTAACCAGAAGTTGACTCTTTGTTCTCATAACACTTATCACTGGTCACATTAATAATGGCACGGAGACTGCCGCTCATTCTTGATGCTTCAAAAACATTAATAGTCCCCATCACATTACTGGAAAAAGTTTCAACTGGATCTTTGTATGAAAGCCTAACAATAGGCTGTGCGGCAAGATGAAACAAAATCTCCGGCTGGAATTCTTTTAACACCTGTCCCAATTTCTCTATATCACGAATATCGCTGATAATAGAATTCATACCAATATCGAGCAGGTCAAAATGATTAGGCTGTGTCGGTGGACGCAAAGAATAACCGGTAATCTTGGCCCCCATTTGCGATAGCCATAGGGCCAGCCATGAACCTTTAAACCCGGTATGCCCTGTGATCAGAACTTTTTTATTATGGTAAATGTTATTAAACATACCCGACGTTGGTTTACTTCCAAACCTTCCATTTTGCCTGGCCACTATTCCAAAGTTTATTAAGATATTCCATATCTCGTAATGTATCCATCGAGGCCCAAAATCCCTTGTGTTTGTAAACCATAACCTGTCCCTCTTTCGCAATTCTCTCTAAAGGCCCTGCTTCAAGATCACAGAGATCATCTGTGGAAAGATAATCAAAAATACCCCTATTAAATACAAAAAAACCACCATTAACGTAAATATCTCCGTTTTCCGGTTTTTCGGCATACGAGATCACTCGATCGCCACTAGTTTTCAGTTCACCAAACCGGGATGTTGGATTGATCCCGGTCACGGTCACCAATTTGCCATGGGCTTTATGAAAGGCCAGTAGCGCATTAATATCTACATCGGAGACGCCATCGCCATAGGTCAACATGAAAGTTTCTTCGGAAACATATTTCTCAACCTTTTTTAATCGTGCCCCTTTGAATGCCTTTTCGCCCGTATCTATCAACGTAATCTTCCAGCCGGACTCATCATGGGATTGATGGATAGTAATCTTCTCAGGCTGACCAAGTTGGATAGTCACGTCATTGTTCATTAATTCATAATTACAAAAATAATTCTTGATCATTTCGCCTTTATATCCGAGAGCCAAAACAAAATTCTGACATCCGAACTGTGAATAGTATTTCATAATATGCCAAAGGATCGGGAAAGAACCGATATTAACCATCGGTTTAGGTCTGAATTCTGTTTCCTCACGCAAACGAGTGCCAAGTCCCCCGCAAAGGATGACAACTTTCATTGGATTTGACATGTTCAAACTTTCCTTTCTGTCTCTTACTTCCATTTGTCACGGCAATCGTAAAGATACCAGACACTCATTTCTTCACCATGACGACCGATATATGGCGCCCCTGCATCCTCCCATTGAAAAGCGGGGCGGCCAAACTGAAACCAGGAGGATATACGGTCTAACCGCCATAGTATTTTAGAAACACCTCGATAATCAAAATTATGATAACTGTAATGGCCTTCCGGCAGCGTCATCTTAGTCCTGGAGACATAATAACAACCATCATTTTGGGTCATGACGGGCCCAATCTTTATCCGATAAGCCGTTTGTTTATAATATGGCAGGAAATCATTAAAATAATTATTAATCTTATCTTCAAACTCGGCGTCTATTGTTAAAGTCACCGTCCGCCCGTCCCGCAAAAGTCGATCTGAAGTCCGTAAAACATCTTGCTCTTCAACGCGCGTATAATATTGGTTGGCAAACTGATACACAAAATTGTAATAATTGGCACCTATAAAATATACAGATGCCACCATCACAAGTCCTGTCACTGCCATACGCCAACGAGACAAAAAACCGTCAACAATCAATAAAATTAAACCAATCCATAATGCCAACAAGTAAACCAATGGATAAAAATATCGGGGCACTAATTCCCAGCTTATTAAAACTATGGCATAAAATGACAACATACTCAAAAATACCAACCAACAAAATGTCAAAATAGGATGAGTTTGTAGCCAGAGAACCCAATGCCATAACCATCTCTTTCCTATCAACCGTGTTTTCCAGGTCTGAATGACAAGCCAGGCCACACCTGACAGCAACGGCACAATCAATAACAATGTGCATGGCAATGAAGTCTCCCTTAAGAACAGCCATTTGTTATACCAGACAATATTCCTATGAAACAAATCCCAAGTTAACGGAGCTGTCCCATAACCGCCGGCATGACTCTCAGCCCAAACCCGAATCCCAGTTATCAATACTATCATGACAAATGGAAGCAGCCGCATCCATCGCTTGAGGTTCAGACATACCAACATCGCGAGAGCAACCATCCCCAACACAATATTCGTCTCCTTAACCCAAAGCATTGCGGTAAAAACAAAAATCATCCATAAATACCGCCTTAGTCCCAATTTCGTCAAATCCCCTCGCGCGCGCACAAGCAAATAACTCAATTCATAAAGTAATAACGCAAGGAAGGTGACTGTCAGTAATTCCGTGGGGGCCAGACGCGCCTCCGGATTATTAGGAAAAAAAATATATAATACACAAAATACCCAAAAAGAAAGTCCGATCGCCGATCAATCGCCACCAAACGCAGAATATTAAACGTAGACCAAACTACAATCATTTTCAACATCCAACGCATCGCATGATGCAATGCGCTGTTGCCTCCCAGAAGTGCCCACGTAACCAGATCATACATGTCAAATGTAATTCGAAATCGATTGTACGTATGAACCCACGTGTCCTGAAACCATAGAATTATCCCAGACAAATGACTAAACGACCGAACAATAAACCACGAATTGTAATCATCAATAAGCGCAAAAGGGGTCCGAAGGGAATACCATAAGGGCAGCACCAATAAAAGGATCAAAATCGACCAAGCACCGATTTGTAGATTGATTTTCCAGTTTTTCATGAAGGATTCCCCATATTGGCCTTGTTACTTCTTTCTAGCAAGTATCGCCAAATTTAAAGAGTATTGATAATTAGAATTTCTCAATTTCTGATCTAAAAAACGAAGAGGTTTTTTAGGGAAAATCTTAAAAGGAATCGTGTGGATTCCTTCAGTTCGGAGGATCTCAAAACCTTCCTGCTCGATCCAAACTCGGAAGTCTCTAGGATAGACCCAATTCTCCCACCCTTGATAATTTTTCCGAATTCCTAAAGTCTGGGCTAACCGTAACAACCAAAGCCATCTGCGATTAGGAACAGAAATAGACAATAAACCGCCGACAGCTACGGCCTTTGTCAATTTCTTCACCGCCTGCATGGGATCAGATGTGTGCTCAATAACATCGGAACAGACAACAACATCAAATGTTTTCTCTAAGAGGGTTTCCGGTAGCTTTAAAATGTCCGCGACAAAACAATGAACAACAGGATATTTCTCCGATAGTCTCTTAACCAGGTTAGGCGATAAATCATTAGCAGATAGAGCTGCTGGTTTATACCCTAAAATGGCTTTCGAAAAATAGCCTAGTCCGCAACCGGCATCAAGACATTTCTTTCCGGTAATTTTTTTCTCACCTAAGAAATCATCAACAAGGACTTCTATTCTGCGGTCGGTATCATACGAAGAGATAAAATCTTCCCAGGTATCACTGATACGATCATATGCTAAAGCTTTGTTATCCATTGATCTTCTCCTCATGCGTCTTTTAAATTTTCATTCGTCATTTTTTGAACAACATACAAAGGGCGTCCCTTCACTTCTTCAAAAACCATCGCAAGATAACTCCCCAGGATTCCAATCGTGATGAGTTGAACCCCTCCCAAAAAAAGGACTGATATCAGAATAGATGCCCACCCTGACAAGCTAAAGTGCGTAAAAAATTTCAAATAAATCGCATAAAAAATATAAATAAAACTTAAAAAAGTAATCACCAAACCGAGAAACCCTGCCCAATAAAGCGGTTTAGGAGAAAAACTTAAAACACCTGTCAAAGCTAAAAGCAAAGATTTCCGCATAGAATATTTGGCTTCCCCAGAAAAACGCTTTGGTGCCGTATAAACGATATAAGCGGAACGAAAACCGACCCAGCTGACCAGCCCCCGCAAAAAGCGGCAGCGTTCTTTCATTGTCTTTAAAACTTCAGCAACTTCTCTGCTGATGAGCCGAAAGTCCGCCACCCCTTCTTTCAGTTGAACTAATGAAATTTTATTAAAAACGAAAAGGAAGAATTTAGAAAAAAGATTTTTTATCCAACTTATCTTTTCTGTCCGTTCTCGTTGAGCGCAAACGATATCAAAACCCTCCTGCCATTTAGCGATAAATTGTGGTATAAGCTCCGGAGGATGCTGGAGGTCACCATCCATCGAGATCAGAGCATCACCCCGTGCAAAGTCCAGGCCGGCTATTAAGGCGTTCTGATGACCGAAATTCCGTGATAATTTTATCCCTTTGATTTTCATATCTTTTTCTGACAGGCTTTGAATAGTCGACCACGTCCGATCCGAACTTCCATCGTCGATTAAGATAATTTCATAATCTTCTATCGTCAACGGGCCCAACACATTCTTAAGCCTTTGATAAAGAACCGACAAATTGCCTTCTTCATTATAAACCGGGATAATAATGGAGACAAAAGCCACAGTTTTCCTCCTTACCTAAGTGGCGATGCCCTCAACTGGGCAGCCTTGGCCATACGCGCTTCCTGAATCTTGACGAACAAATATTGACTGTACTTTGTTAAAAAATATTTTTTCTACGTTTATCTGCAAAACTTTTTTTACGTAATCGAGCGGCTCCGTGACTTACTTAATTTCAATGCGTTGCATCAATATTTTTAACCTTTCTGTTGATTCCTCGTCGTAAATCCTGCTATTCTAATCACATAGAACTTGCCAACCCTCACCTGCTCTGGAGCAACGTTCTATGACACATTTTAATGGTTCTAATCGTTTTATCGATCAATTCC
>Ga0182030_10006759_pt1 | contig 24113 bp, 18 predicted proteins | sample 812S3MmetaG_FD_121299 | JGI IMG/M metagenome (GOLD analysis project Ga0182030, IMG submission 121299) | Permafrost microbial communities from Stordalen Mire, Sweden - 812S3M metaG (Illumina Assembly) | ecosystem: Environmental > Terrestrial > Soil > Wetlands > Permafrost | place: Sweden...
CAGCCGATCTACGCCGTGCGATGGGCGCGTTCGGGTTGGAAAGCGATGCCACCCTTGGACCCGCGGCGGCGGAACAGCGGCGCGCGCTGGTCGCCACCAGGTTGCCTCGCCCTGAATGGCCCGATAGGCCGATGATCGTGGTGGCCGTCAACGCGCATACCGGCGAGCTGGCTGCGTTCGACCGCGATTCCGGCGTCGACCTCGTAGACGCAGTGACCGCAGGCACCGCGATGCCTGGTCTGGCCCCCACGCACGACATCAACGGCACTCGCTATATCAACGGTGGTGTGCGCTCCCCTGAAAACGCCGACCTCGCCGTGGGCTATGCGAACGTCGTGGTGCTCTCGCCGTTTGGCGGACGGGGCGGGACACTACCGGCAGGCCAGTTCGAGGGTCTGCGCAAATTCCCGGGCGCGGACCTGGCGAGCCAGGTCGAGGCCCTGCGCAAGCAGGGCAGCCGCGTCGAGGTGATCACACCGGACGCCGATTCCCGAGCAGCAATGGGCACGAACCAGATGGATCTGGCGACCCGCATCCCCGCCGCCCGTGCCGGTTTCGCCCAAGGCAAGCAGGAAGCGACCCGCGGGACGTTCCTCTGACGATTGCACGCCGACGCCCAGCGCTAGACCGTCATCTGTGAAGAGCCCCGGCGGCAGAAGACGCTCCGGATGAGCCTCTGCCGCGGCCGGCATAAATCGTGGGGCAGCCAATCCTGGCTGCCGCCGGGTTTTAGCCGGCGCGTGTCGGATACGGAAGACTCGCTCTTGGCCTGAAAGAGCCGCCTAAAAGGCGTCCCCGGAGGGGACCCCAGGGCAAAATTGCCCGCCCCACAACTCGTGCAGAATGTTGCGATGGGCTTATTTAAGTGGCATTGGGCGCTTTCGCCTGCCAGCGCCCGTTTGCGGGCGATCCGGCGTTGTCACTTAGTCAACACGCCCAGCGTACGCAGCCAGGCCTCGGCCAAATGGGGCCAGCCGGTGATCGGTTTCTCCGTGGGCCGAAGTCCGTAGCCGTGGCCGCCGATGGGAAACAGGTGGGCCTCGGCGGGAACGCGCGCGGTGCGCAATGCGGCGTAGTAGACCAGGCTGTTTTCGACGCCGACGCCGTCGTCTTCGGCTTGAATCATAAAGCTCGGCGGCGTGTTGGCCGTCACCGCCAGTTCGGGCGCGAGCTTCGGTCCCTGGTCGCTTTTGGCGGTCAGGTAAGCCGGGTAGATCAGCAGCGTGAAATCGGGCCGGCAACTGACCTTATCGGCGTCGTCCACGGCATCGTAGGTGCGCCTGTCGAAATTCGTGCTGAGGGCCGCCACCAGATGGCCGCCGGCCGAGAAGCCGAGGACTCCAATGCGCTTGCCATCCAGGCCCCACTCGGCGGCGCGATAGCGCACCATGCCCACCGCGCGCTGCGCATCTTGCAGGGGCGGGCCGTGCCGCGGCAGTCCGGCCCGCACCGGCACGCGATACTTGACCAGCGCGCAATTGACCCCGAGGGTATTGAGCCACTGGCAAACCTCCGTGCCTTCCAGGTCCAGGGCCAGGATGTTGTAACCGCCGCCCGGAAAGACCAACACAGTGGCCCCCGTGTTCTTGTCCGCGGGCGCGCGATAGAGCGTCATCGAAGGGTTGCCCACCGGGCCGAGGCGGATCACCGGTTTCCCGGCAACCAGGGCATCGCCGGGTGTGCTGGTGTCCTTTTCCGGGCCGAGGCCTCCTTTTTCTCCCGGAGGAGTTCCGGGCCAGAGGGCAAGGGGAGTGGGGTCGTTGGCGGCCGCGAGCAGCGCGGTGAGGAGAAACATCAGGCAGGAGAGTTTGCACATAGGTTTGCCGGTCTTCAAGCCAACAGAGTAACGCGAAATGCGCCGCCTGGTGGACGCCGGGTTGCGTTTCTCGCGCCTGGCAGTCCCCGAGACCATCGTATCCGTGCGCCCCTGTTTCGATATACTGATGGCGTAGCGCCCCTTGCGACGGAGCGATTTATGAGTGACCTGGACCGGCTTCATGAGATCATCGACGCCTTGCCTCCGCCGCAGATCCACGCGCTCTTGACACTTCTGGATATTCGCCAGCCCATCGGCGATGAGGAGTTCGAACGCCGCCTTGCAGCGGTTCCCGAAGAAGACGTCGATGAAGAGACCATCGCACGCATCCTGGCCGCCGAAGCCGAGCAAGGGGAGAGCATCTCTCATCGAGAATTGAAGCAGCGGCTGGGTCTGTGAAGAGGCTCCTGGTTTACAGGCCTGCCGCTCATCGCGAACTGAGTCGCATGGAACGCTCCGATGCCGAACGTTTGATTCGTGCCTTGGAAGGATTCGCCGCCACTGGTCTCGGCGACGTGAAAGCGCTCAAGGGCGCCTTGAAAGGCCGGTACCGCCTGCGTGGGCAAGTGGCGTATCTTTTTCAGCCTCGATCAACCCGGTAACGTTGTTGTGACCGACGTGGACAACCGCGGTCAGGCTTATTGACCCTGCCCGTTTTTTCTTTCCCTCTACTTCTTCATCAACCACACTTCCGCCACCTGCAGTCCGCGTCCCGCATCGCCCAGGCCGGTCTCGCGATACCACTTCAGATGCAGTTCGCCGGTGGCCGTGGCTGCGCGCGGAATGTCGAACTCCAGCGGCTTGAAAGGCACGGGCCGCGCCAGCAACGGATGGATTTCGATTCCATCGCCGGCCGTCAGGCGGATCTTCGGACGCGTGGCATCCCCGGCATACACGACGCGGATTTTGTACTGCGCGCCGCGGTCCAGATCGGTATACGCCATTTCGAGCGGCGCGTCGTACAGCGCTTCGGCGTCGTCCCACCAGGAGCGGGGCTGGTTGAGCAGCGATCCGCCCAGGCCGCGGATGGCGAAGCCCACCATGGACGACTCGAAGTACGCCGGATCCTTGCCGAACCCCGGCCCACGCACCAGGTGCGGCTGGCGCGTCAGGTTTCCCAGGTTGTCATAGAACCCGCCGGGGCCCGGATTCGTCCAGTTGACCATCTCGTCGATGGCCGCCGACCGCTCCCGCTCGTCCGCCAGTTTGCGGATCTCGGCAAATCGCGTCATCAGCCAGCCGCGGTTGTTCAGCGGCAGGTCGATCATGTCCAGGTTGGCGCCGCGATCGGGCGCGATGGCGCGGTACCGGGGGACGCTCAACTGCATGCGAATGCTCTGGAACAGCGCCTCGGCCAGCTCGAAGACGCGGGCTCTCGCCCACTGCGCCGCGGGGCGCGTCAGCGCGCGTTTGAGGGTCGTTTCGGCCTCGTCCATAGCCGTCAGGCTGCCCACCCTCGGCGTTTCGCGAAGGCGGTCCATGGCCTCGCTTTCCAACTGCGATTCGTAGAGCAGCCGCGCCCGCAGGTAATAATCGTAGTAAGCGCGATAGAGCGCCTGCTGGAACCGCCAGTTGGCTGTCGCCTGGGGCGGAGCGCCGCGCTCCATCGCCTGGAACTGCTCTAGCGTGGTATCCACCCCGGCATTGGCTGCCAGCGGTCCCACCCAGTTGCGCTCCAGCGCCAGCAAGCCCTGGGCGAAACCGTCCGCCATGCGCTCGCCGATGAAATAGCGGCCGAATTCGCGCAAAATCTCCACCACCGGAGTGTCCGGGTTCCATCCCAGGCCGCTCCACACGAACTTGTTGACGTCGTCGTTGACTCCCTCGGAGTAAGTCGAAAATCCCACCGCGTATTTCTCGTAAGTGTGGAAGATCTGCGCTTCCTGAGTCGGCCGCGGGTTAATTACTTCGCGCCCCTCGGTGGTGGCGAAGGCGAGGTCCCAATCCGGCACCGGATACTGGCTGTGCCGCGAGTGGGTGATGTCCGGATACCGCCGTATGGGATATCGGGCGGGAAGTTTGGCGCGCAACTCGGGCAGCGGAATGCGCACCTGCGGGCCGTAGACTACGCCGCTGAGCCACGCCGGCTGCTGCCGCATGATTTCCAGCCACTGGTTCATCCATGGTGTGGAGAAGCTTTGCGGCGACATCCACATTTGCGCCTTGGGATGGAATTTGTGCAGCGATGCGGTCTGCTTTTCCAGGAGCGCCATCAGCAATTTCGGTTCGGCGTCGCCCGGATCGCCGCCCGGCACGAACACCGCATCGATGCGCGGCAGGCGGCGGAAGACCTCGGCCCACTCGTTGAGCGCAAATTCCACGGTGGCGGGATTGGCATAATCCTTGTCCATCGCCGGATACCAGATCCACACATCCAGGCCGTATTCGGCGCAGATTCGTGAAATCTCCACCATCATCTCGATCTTCGGCAGCGGGAAATGCGGGCTGTCGGCGTCATCGTCCGACCGCGGCGGAATCAACTCGATGGCATTGGTGCCGAAGACGGCGAGGTCGCGGATGTACTGTTCGAATTGCGCCGGCGTCCACCCGTCGTAGGTATTCACCTTCGGCCGGTAGCCGAGCTGATGGCCGCGCAGCGGGTATCGCGGCGCGGTCGCCACCTGGAGCGCATCCTCCACCTCCAGGACCTGCCGTTCCATGCGCAGGTGGCGCAGCAAATAGCCCGCGCCGAAGAGCGTGCCGCGCGCGTCGTTGCCCGCGATCACCACGCCATTGGCTCCGGCCTTGACGCGGTAGCCATCCGCTCCCGGCACCGGCGCCGGCAGGCCGCTGGCGCGCGAGCCGAGCTCCGCCGGCATCCCCAGCGCGATGGCCGGCCGGCCGTCGGCGGGCGCGGAACTGGTCACTTCGAGGCGCAATTGCGTCCGTTTGGCGATCTCCTCCGAGAGCATTTGCGCGGCCTTGTTCTCGGGTGCCGGAGCGCCCCGCGGCACCAGAATCACCGCCTTGCCGAGGTCCGCGGCGGCCGCGGCGGAAGCGCTCAGTGCCAGCGCCGCGATCGTTTTCCAAAAGTACATTGCCAAGTCCTCCAGAATCGGTGGCCGCGCGGTGACTTCAACCTCTCTCTCCGGACACCATCGACAATAACTCTTTCAGGGAAAGAAAATTGGGCACGATGCGATCGGCGCCGGCCCTGGCGAGGCGCTCTTGCTTCCACGTGTCGATCTCCAGGCACGCCGGTTCGTGGGTGGCGATTCCCACGGCCGTTCCGCCGGCCTGCTTCACTTCTTCGATCTCCACGTATCCGTCGCCAAAGCCGATCAGTTCCTCCGGCCGGCACTCCGCCGTAGAGAGAATCCGTCGCACCAACAGCGCCTTCGAAAAACTGTAGTCGTCGCGCGCGCCGAAGATCCGCTCTTCGAAAAAGCCATCCACACCCAGCAACCGCGCTTCCTCCACCACGTCCGCGTGATCCGTTCCGCTCGCCAGGTAGAGACACAGGCCGCGAGCGCGCAGCGCTTCCAGGAACGGCCGCGCGCCGGGAACCAGCAGGTGGTCCGGATGGATGCGGCCGCTACGCAGGCCTTCCAGCCGGTCCGCAATCTCCTCCTGCAGCCGGCCCAGGTATTCCCGCTTATAGCCGAGCGGCGTCAGCGGCTGTCCGCCGCGCTCCGCCACCTGCTGGTGCAGCGCCTCCATCTGGTAAATGGTGTCCTTGCCGGTGAGCCGGAACACGCTTTCTTCCACCATGGAGCGGATCGCCGCGGGATCTTCGGTGCCGGAGCATTCCCGCAGGATCTCCACCATCATCGGAACCATCACCTGCTGCCATCCGGTGCGGATCAACGACAGCGTTCCGTCAAAGTCGAAGAGCGCCACGCGGGCGCCGGCCGGGCTCAAGGCAGCACTTTCCGCTGCGCCGCTTTGCGAGCCTCCGCGGAGTCGTAGCTTTCGCCATAAATCGCGGGCACTTTCGCCCCCATCGGCCGCAGGTACATCGACAACTGCCCGCGATGGTGGACCGAGTGATGCAGCACGAAGCCCAGGTACATCACCGCGGGCAACTGGAACACACCGCGGAAGTCGACGATCCTGGTCAACTGCTCCGGCGACAGCTTGGCCAGTTTTTCGAAGCGCGGTTCGAAGTTGTCCGCGTACCAGCGCGCCAGGTCCGCCGCGTTCTTGATGGCATCCGGACGAGGCTTGGGGCTGAAGTCGAACCCGCCCGCCGGCAGAGCGTCCATAAACCGCATTTCCGTGGCCACGATGTGCCAGGCCAGATCCACCGCGCTCTTCGAGATTTCGTCCGGACGATAGTCCTCTTTATCGGGCGGAATGGCTTCGATAATACTCTGCGTGATGCGCTGCTCGTTCTTCAGCCCCGGAAGATACACACCGTGGAGCAGAAATTCGGCTTGATCGGGTTGCATTGGTTGCATGGGTCCAGGATAGCTCAGCGGCGTAGCCGCCGTGGAATCCGCTCCGCGGAACCGGTGCCGGCGCGATGGGCCCGCTGGAATGCTCCTCTTTGCCGGGCGGAGCAATGCGGCGGGCGGCTTTCAGGCTTTGAAAAAATCGTCGGGGAGACGGCCGAGTTCCACCCCGGTCAGGGTCACGATGGCTCCGGGTTCGACGGTTACTTCCCAGACATCGCCCTTCGCCGCGGGCGCTGCCTGGACGGCGTTCTCCACCTGCGGGCTGGCGGTCTCCTGGTAACGGAACGCCGCGCCGGGCCAGGTGAGCGAAATTCTCTGCCGAACGGTGGACCGGTTCAACACGATCAGCGTGTGTTGGTCTCCGCTGCCGGCAAAGGCGGTGACGAACAGGTTCGGGTTGGAACTGCTGCTGCCGACGCGCGTCATGCCTTCGCGGACGCGGCGGGAGTAGGCCCCGAAAACACGCAACTGATGGCTGGAGGCCACCGGCATGAACCCGTGTTCGGGATCCGGAATCATCAGGGTGCGGGTCCAGCCATAAGATGGCTGGACGACGTTGAGCAGCGTCCAGCAGTACATAGCGCCGCAGGCATCGAGCACGGTCAGCAGCTTGTGGTAGAACTGTCCCATGGCCAGCGCCGTGCGGTAGGTGCGGGTCTGGAATGCAGCGCTGTTGACGCAGAGTTCCGAGGCCAGGAATGGCTTGCTCCCGATCACCTCTTTCATCTCGCGTATGCGCGCATCGAAGCCGTCGGGATCGTAGAAGAACCCCTGATAGTCGTAGACGTTGGAGGTGGCGTAATCGATGGTCTTCCACACCGCTTCCTTGGCGTGGAACGCGCGGGCGGCGGCAATACCCTCAGCCAGCGTGGGCGGATTGGGCATGTGGATCTTCACGTCCCGGAAACCGGCGTCGTCCAGAGCCTTGCGCAGCGTGACGCCCATCTCCTGCCAGATCTCCGGCGGCTGCCGGATCTCATTCTGAATGCCCACGATCTCGGGCGGCGCGCCGGTCTTGTCCCGCGAAACCTCGCAATACCGCACCATGGCCTTGGCGTACTCGGCCATCTTCGGAACGTCGGTGATTTTCCCCTGGCTGTCGTGTTGCCTGGCCCACACCGGGAACTCCCAGAATTCGAAGATCACTTTGCCGCCCAGTTGCCTGACGCGGCGGTTGTAAGCGAAATCGCTGATCTCGCAGTTGGGGAAGTTGTCGCCGTAGTAGTGCGGGGAGGCGTCCTCGGCGCGATCCCAATTGGTCATTTCGACGTTCAGCCGCGCGCCGATCGGGTATTCGCGCTGCAGCAGCAGATTGTATTCCGCCAGTTTGCTCCACCACTCCCGCGCCCCCTCCTGGCTGAGTTCGGCGAACGCCGGCGGGGTGGTAGTGCCGCCCCACCCGATCATTTGCTGGAAGCGGGTGCCGGGGTCCACGGTGACGGTGGCGGTCTCCACGGCCGCCGGCAGCAGACGCCCGCGGAAACCGCCCTGCTCTCCCACCATGGCCAACTGATGGCGATTGATGTCGAGATGGCAGTGCTGCACCAGCGCTTCCTTGCCGTTGAGCGCCACTCGCAACGACAGCCGGTGATCCAGCGTTACCGCGATGGATGACAGTTGCCCGCTATATTCGACGCTGGTCTCTTCCACTACGGCTTCCGGATGCCGGAGGCCTTGCACCGGGGATAACTTGGCCAGCGCGGGCGAATCGTCGTACCGTTGCAACACCCGCACCTTTCCCGCGCCGGCTTCCACGGTGAAGCCTCCCATGGGGCCGGTGAACATCCATTGCAACTGGGATTGCGGAGTCTTCCATTCTTCGATGACCAGGGTCCGCTCGAAAAGGGCCGGCAGCCATTCCATGAAGTATCGCCGCGGCAGGCCGGTCACCTTCCAACGCAGGCGGAGGGAAGGCGGCAGGGGAAAATCGAACGGCTCGCCGCCCGCCGCGGTGCTGGGGCCATCCGGCAGACTGAGTTTCTGCGCGGCGGCAGGGGTGTTCTGTCCGGCGGCCTGTGACAGGGCCGCCGCGGAAAGCAGGGTGGTATGGAAATCCCGTCGGGAAAGCTTCATAGTAATGTTCCGCGCTCTCACACGATAGCGCCGATGTCGATCAGATACATCTGCCGGCCGTTGCCCCCGTGCGGAGAGTCGATGACCACTTTCTTCCCGTCGGGGCCGTATCTGGGATGCAGGTCGCAGCGAAACTCGCCGCTGTACTCGGGAGGAGAAGGGAAATGCCCCAGCGGCACACGCCTGCCGGTTTGGACCTCGTACAGATAGGGGTTTTGATTCCTTTGCGCATCCGGATAGGTATCATTCAGGATCCACCGCTTGTCCGGCAGGTAAGTGCAGTGGCCGTTGACCGTCATCACATCCGGACCGACTACCTCCACCTTGTCGGTGCGGTCTTCGTAAAGGTAGAACTTGTCGCCATGCGAAGGATGCCGCGCCCAGGCCAGAATGTGCTGCGAATCGCGCCAGATAAAGTGGGATGTCTGCCCGTATGGGTCGACCACGTAGAGATCGGTCCCATCGGGGTTGGACGTGAACATGCGAGTCAGAAACGAGAGCTGTCCGGGCCGCTGCCAGCGGTGCAGGAAGATGAACCGTTTGCCGTCGGGCGCAACCAATAAGTGATTAAACCAGTGCTTCGCGCCTTTCATCTCGTCATGTTCGTTCGGAATGGCGGCCGCTTTGGAGAGCGGGATAATCAGCTCGTGCTTTCCCGTGCGCAGGTCCACGTGCCAGATTCCGGCATCGTCGGGCGCATCCACCTGCTTGTTCGGATCGGGTATGCCGGCGTAGCCATAACCGGGACGAGTGTCGTGTATTCGCCGGAAATCGGGGTGGACCGCCCAGCGCGCGTCCGGACTGATGCCATAGACGGGGGCGGGCAGACTGCGCTGCTTTCCGGACTTCACGTCGAGGATGTGGGACACGAAACGGTCCCCCTCGCGATCGTTGTAGATCACTTCCGTGCGCGAGCCGGGCAACCACTGCAGCATGCATCCCTGTTGCCAGGACCAGGCGCAACTGCTGCCCAGGTCTTGCCACCGGTCGCCGCTCTCTAAATCGATCATGCCGAGGCGGATCCGGTCCTGGGGCTCCGGAGTCCGGTGCTGGAAGGCAACCTCCATTCCCAGCACATACCGGCTGGTGGGGTCGAACTCCAGCTTGTCGTAGTAGCCGAACCAATGGAATTTCGGGCCCTGCGTGAGGGCGCGTATCGGCGGCAGGGTCTCCTGCGCCCGCATGGCCAGGGGGGCCGCTGCCAGACATTTCAAGACAGTACGTCGATTCATCCTCGAACGCCTCAATTACACTTCTTACCCTAGCAAGCGGTGGAGAATATTTCCCTCTCAGAAGAAGTATTTCAGAGCGAATTGGATCAGCCTGCCGTCAGCGGCCGAAGTGAGCACTGGATCGGCGATCTGGTCGGGACGGTTGGGAAGTCCGCAGAGCGCGCGATCCACCTGCCCGCCGCCGACGCGCTGTCCAAAGGCAGACTGCCCGCGGCGTCTGGTCCCCGGTCCGGCCTCCCCACCCGCCACGCAAATGAGTCAGAATATCCTCATGAGCAAACCAGTCAAAGCTGTCCCCGAGGGGTATCATTCCGTCACGCCGTACCTTGTCGTCGAAGGCGCCGAAAAGCTGATCGACTTCGTGAAAGCCGCCTTCGGCGCGCAGGAAGGCCTCCGCATGCTCCAGCCCGACGGCAGCATCGGCCACACCGAACTGCGCATCGGCGATTCCTTCATCATGCTGTCGGAGGCGCGCGGCCCATTCAAGGCCATGCCCGCCATGCTGTACCTGTACCTGGAGGATGTGGACGCCGCCTACGCCCGCGCGCTGGCCGCCGGCGCGACTTCGATCGCGGAGCCCAAGGACCAGTTCTACGGCGACCGCGGCGGCGGCGTCCAGGATATGTGCGGCAATCTCTGGTGGGTGGGCACCCACATCGAGGACCTCTCGGAAGAAGAGCTGAAGCGCCGCCACGCTGCTGCCCGCGGCGGCCACTGATCTCTTGTAAGGAATTGCAATCTTCGCTCGACGCCCTGGAGCCTTCAATATAATGGGATTTGCTCCTCGCCATCAGCGCTACTTTTACCGCCGAAGCCATCCAGCCCGGTCTGGCCTTCTGGATGCACGAATTGGGACTCCCCGCCGAGGTCCGCTTCGCCGCCTATAATCAGGTTTTCCAGGAACTGCTCGACCCCGCCGGAGTGCTCGCCCGCAATACCGGCGGTGTCAACGTGGTCCTCGTCCGCTTTGACGATTGGCCCGCCGGACAAGCCCCGGCCGCCGAATTCGTCGATGCCGTGCGCGCCGCGGCCGGACGCATGGCGGTCCCGCTGATCGTCGTCCTGTGCCCCGGCGCCGTGCAGTTCGACGACGAAGTGCGCCAGGGCGTCGCCGGCCTGCCTTCCGTCTACCTGCTCACCGCCGGCGAGATCGCCGCCCGCTACCCCGTGGCCGAAGTGCACGATCCCCACGGCAACGAACTGGGACGCGTCCCTTACACGCCGCTTTATTTTGTGGCCCTGGCCACGGCGCTGGCGCGCAGAATTCACGCCATCGTCGCGCCGCCCTTCAAAACCATCGCGCTCGATTGCGACGACACCCTGTGGGCCGGCATCTGCGGCGAGGATGGTCCCGAGGGCGTCGTCCTCGACCCGCCGCGCCGCGCGCTCCAGGAGTTCATGGCCCAGCGCCGCCGCGAAGGCATGCTGCTTGCCCTCTGCAGCAAGAATAACGAGGAGGACGTCGCCGCCACGTTCCGCGCGCATCCCGACATGCCGCTCGCGCCCCCCGATTTCGTGGCGCAGCGCGTCAACTGGGATTCCAAAGCCGGCAACCTCGCCTCCCTCGCCGAAGAGCTGGATCTCGGCCTCGATTCCTTCATCCTGGTGGACGACAATCCGAAAGAGGTGCAGGAGGTGCAAACTGGCGCTCCGCGGGTGCTGGCGCTGCTCCTGCCCCCGCGCGCCGAAGAGATCCCCGATTTCCTGGCGCACGTCTGGGCCTTCGACCGCGCGCGCGTCACCGCGGAGGACCGCCGCCGCGGCGAAATGTACGCCCAGCGGGCCGAGCGGGCGCGCGCCGCGCGTTCCGCTCCCAGCCTGGAGGCTTTCCTCGCGTCGCTCGCTCTCGATGTCAAAATCGCGCCCGTCGAGCCCGCGCAGTTGGACCGCGTGGCGCAGCTTACCCAGCGCACCAACCAGATGAACGCCACCTGCATCCGGCGCACGGCGGCGGAAATCCAGCGCCTGCCCGAAGAGTGCCTCACCGTCCACGTCACCGACCGCTTTGGCAGCTATGGCCTCACTGGCGTCATCCTCTTTCGCGTGGCGACGCCGGCGCTGGTGGTGGACACGTTCCTGCTCAGTTGCCGCGCCCTGGGCCGCGGCGTGGAGCATCGCATGGTGGCGCGCCTGGGCGAGATCGCCGTGGAACGCGGCCTGGAAACCGTCGAGATTCCGTTCGTAGCCGCGCAGCGCAACCGGCCCGCGCTCCTCTTCCTGGAATCGCTCGGCGCGGTGTCTGGCGAGGGGCTTTTCCGATTGGCTGCCGCGGACGCCGCCCACGTGCGCTACGCCGATGTGGTGGGGCGGACCCCCCGGTCCGCGGCCGACGCCCCCGTCGGCCAGCTCGCCCCGGTACCCGCGCCCCCCCCCCACACCAGGGCGGACTATGCGCGCATTGCCCTCGACCTCCGTACGCCGGAACAAATCTCCGCCGCCCTGCGCGCCACCTCCCGCCGCCGCACCTCGCTCCGCGCCCTCGATGCCCCGCGCACGGCGCTAGAGCGCGACCTGGTAGCCCTGTGGGCCGAGCTGCTCAACGTGGAAGCCGTCGGCATCCACGAGAATTTCTTCGAGCTGGGCGGCCACTCGCTGCTCGCCGTCCAACTGCTCTCGCGCGTGCGCCAGATCTACGGAGTGGATCTCTCGCTGGAGGTGGTCTACTCTGGTGAGTTCATGGTGGCGGAACTGGCCAAGGCGATCGAGCTCAAGGAAATCGAACAGGCCGGCGGCGACTATCGCGAGTTGATCGAGGAACTCGAGGGCCTGAGCGACGCCGAGGTGCGCGCCCTCCTGGCCGAAGAGCAGGATGCCACATAACGCATGCGTATCCTGTTAACCGCCAATGCCAGCTATGTGCCGCCGCGCGGCGGCGCCACCCGCAGCAACCTCATCTGGATGGACCAGATGGCCGGCGCGGGACACGCGTGCCGCATTGTCTGCGGGGCTTCCGGCGAGGGCGCCGAGCTGCGCTTTCACGCCTCCATCGCTGTCTTCGCCGTGGAAGATCCCTCGCGCCGCATACAGGTGCTGCGCCAGCAGATTCGCGAGTTCCAGCCCGATTGGGTGCTGGTATCGAGCGAAGATCTGGGTCACGGACTCTTGCGCGAAGCCCGCCATTCGGCCCACGGGCGCGTGGTCTACCTGGCCCACACGCCGCAGTTTTTCCCCTTCGGCCCGGCCAGTTGGAATCCCGACCGCGAAGCCGCGGAACTGGCGGCCGGGGCCGCCGGAGTGGTGGCCATCGGACATCACATGGCGGACTACATCGCGCGCTGGCTGGGGCGCGAGGCCGTGGTGATTCATCCGCCCATCTACGGCGAAGGGCCGTTCGCCGATTACGGCCATTTCGCTCGCGGCCTGGTGACCATGATGAATCCGTGCGCCGTCAAGGGACTGCCCATCTTTCTGGAAACCGCCGCGCGCCTCCCGGAAATCGAATTCGGCGTAGTCCCAGGATGGGGCACCACCGCCGACGACCGCCACGCCCTGGAGCGCCTGCCCAACGTGCGCTTCCTGCCCAACCCGCGCCATATCGATGAAGTGCTGGCGCGCACCCGCCTGCTGCTCATGCCGTCGCTGTGGTACGAGGGCTTCGGGCTGATTGTCATGGAGAGCATGCTGCGCGGCATCCCCGTGGTGGCCAGCGATTCCGGCGGCCTGGTGGAGGCCAAGCACGGCACCGGGTACGTGCTCCCGGTGAACACCATCGAGCGCTACCAGCCGGTGTTTGACGAGCACGCCATGCCGCGCCCCGTGGTGCGCGAAAACGATGCCGCGCCCTGGGTGGCCGCGGTGCGCGAGCTGCTCACCAGTCGTGCGGCCTACCAGCGGGAATCGGCGGCCTCGCGGGCGGCGGCCGAGCGCTTCGTCGCCGGACTCGACGCGGCGGCGCTGGAGCGCTATCTGACATCGCTTCAGGCCCGCCCCGACGCGCCGGCCGGCCATGCCACCATCGAATCGCTCTCACCCGAAAGGCGCACCCTGCTGCTGGAGCGTCTGCGCAAACGCAAGGCGGCGAAATAAATGGGCATCGTGTCGGCCCAGAACTCTCTCCAATACACCGTCCCCTGGTGGGGCAGTGTGGGGCGGGCAATCTTGCCCGCAGCCGCCTTTCAGGCGGCTCTTTCCGGCGATGCGCGAGCCTTCGCCCTAGCCCGACGCCGGCTGAAAAGCCGGCGGCAGCCAGGATTGGCTGCCCCACCGCCCCACCATTACTGACATGATGCGCATCCTGCTGGCCCAGAACTCGCTCTACTACCCGGCCCACGGCGGCGGCGATAAATCCAACCGCCTGCTGCTCGAAGCCCTGGCGGCGCGCGGCCATGAGTGCCGCGTGGTGGCGCGCATCAGCGTCTTCGGCGAGGCGGAGCACGTGCAATTCCTGGAAACGCTGGCGGCGCGCGGCGTCACGCCGCACGCGTCCGCGGACGGCGTGGTGGTGTTCGAGCGCGCCGGCGTCGAGGTGCATGTGGTCACCCATGGCAACCTGCGCGCGCATTTCACCGCCCAGGCGGAGGCGTTCGCTCCCGATGTTATCCTGGCGTCTACCGACGATCCCGCCCAGTTGCTGCTCGAAGTCGCGCTGCGCCACGCCACCGCGCGCGTCGTCTACCTTGCGCGCGCCACTCTGGCCCTCCCCTTCGGCCCCGATTGCGCCTTCCCCAGCGAAGCCAAGACGGAGCGCATCCGCGCCTGCGACGCCGTGGCCGCCGTCAGCCAGTACGTGGCGGACTATATTCGCAGGTGCGCCGGCATTGACGCCGTGCACGTGCCCATTTCCCTCATGGAGCCCGAAGACTGGCCGCTCTTGGGCCGTTTCGATAACGAGTTTGTGACCTTCGTCAATCCCTGCGCCGTGAAGGGCATCGCCATTTTTCTGGCGCTGGCCGACGCCTTTCCCGGGACATCGTTCGCCGCCGTGCCCACCTGGGGCACCAACCAGCAGGATCGCGCGGCGCTTGGGGCGCGGCCCAACGTGAGCCTGCTGGCGCCCGTCGACGATATCAACGTTCTATTAGCGCGCACGCGCCTGCTGCTGGTGCCGTCCCTGTGGGCGGAGGCGCGTTCGCGCATCGTGCTGGAAGCCCTGCTGCGCGGCGTGCCGGTGATGGCGGCCCATGTCGGCGGCATTCCCGAGGCCATGATGGGCGTCCCCTACCTCTTGCCCGTGCGCCCCATCGTGAAGTACGAAATGCGCCTCGACGAGCAGATGGTTCCCGTAGCCGACGTCCCGGCGCAGGACATCGGCCCGTGGCGCGATGCGCTGGCGCGCCTGGTTTCCGATCGCGCGCACTACGAAGAGATTTCGCGCCAATCGCGCCGCACCGCGCTCGCCTACGCGGAACAACTCGACGCCGCCCCTTTCGAAACACTCCTGCTGGGCGGGAAGAAGCAAGCCGTGCGCGTCCTGGCGCAACCCACCCGGCCCATCCTGGAAACGCTCTCGCCGGAGAAACGCAAACTCCTGGCGCTGCGCCTGCGCAAGCAGTCCCTGCCCGCCGCCTGGTTCCCCAACGCCGGCCCGGCGGACGCCCCGCGACTCTTCTGCTTCCCCCACGCCGGCGGCGGGGCCGGCCAACCGCTGGCTCTATCCGGCTGGACGGCCGTCCCGGTGCGCTTGCCGGGCCGCGAATCGCGCCTCGCCGAAGCGCCTTTCGAACGCATGGGCCCGCTGGTGGCCGCGCTCGCCGACCACATCGATTGCTACCTCGATCGTGCTTTCGCTTTTTTCGGCCACAGCATGGGGGCCGTGGTGGCCTTTGAGCTGGCGCGCGAACTGCGCCGCCGCTCGCGTCCCTTGCCCACCATGCTGATCGCTTCCGCAGCGCGCGCGCCGCAGTTCCGCCGCAATCGCGTGCCGCCGCCCGCGCCTTCGCGCGAGGTCTTCATCGAGGAGTTGCGCCGCCTCCAAGGCATCCCCGCGGAAGTGCTCGGCGACCCGGCGCTGATGCGCGCCATCCTGCCCGCGCTGGAAGCCGACGCCGCTCTTTATCGCAACTACGTCTACCTGGAAGATGCGCCGCTGCCCATTCCCGTGCGCGCCTACGGCGGCGCGGACGATCCCAACGTGCGCCGCGAGCATCTCGACGGATGGGCGGAGCAGACCACCGCGTCCTTTGCCGTGCGCGTGTTTCCGGGAGGACATTTCTATCTGAACGCGGCGCGCGAGCCCTTTCTCGCAGCGCTGGAAGAAGATCTGGAGATCGATCTGCAATGCTGAAACCTGGTGAAGTCCACATCTGGCGCGTGCGTCTGAACCGGGCCCAGGCGTCGCCGCCCACCGCCGAAGAAGCGGAGCGCGCCGCGCGCTTCGCCACGCCGGCGTTGCGCCGCCGCTACCTGCGCGCTCACGCCGCATTGCGCGCCATCCTGGCGTCCGTCACCTCCGCGCCGCTCGACTTTGCGTTGCACGAAAAGGGAAAGCCGTACCTTCTCTCGGCGCCGGAGGTCCATTTTAATCTGGCGCATTCGGGCGAAATGGCGCTGGTGGCGGCGGCGTTGAACGTAGAGGTGGGCGTGGACATCGAGCGCGTCCGTCCGCTGGCGGAGTACGCGGCGATTGCGCAGCGCTACTTTCCGCCGGGCTACACCACGCCCTCCGGCGTGCGCGATTTCTTCCGCCACTGGACGCGCTTCGAAGCGCTGCTCAAGGCGCACGGAGCGGGACTCTACGGCGCCGGCACCGCGCTCCCGGGCGTTTGGAGCGTGACCGAAATCGACGCCGGCCCCCGCTTCACCGCCGCCGTGGCAGTGGAGGGTCCGCTCCTGCCCGTTAGAGTCTTCGAGTGGGATGCATAAGGCTCCGCCTTGTGCATCCGCTTCGCAGCTCGGACGGCGTATGGCAACATGCACAATTTCGGCGAGGTGGTGCCGCGCGCGGCCCACGGCGCGGGGGCAGGGAATTACCGTAACCAACATCCCCACCTACGCCACCGCCTCGGCGGGCGTGAGATAATCGTCTGGCCATGTCAGCAAGTCGTTCCCTTCGATTCCTCGCGGCGGCACTTGTATGGTCCGCCACGGTTGGCGCGCAGCCTCCACAGAACGGGCGCGGGGGACCGCAACCCGAATTCATGCGCCAGGCGCAGCAGGCTTTGCATGACGGCAAACTCGACGATGCCTTGGGCGTGTACCAGAAGGAACTGGCCGCCAATCCCAATTCACCGCAGGCCAACAACGCGGCCGGCACCGTGCTCGACCTGATGGGCAAGGGCGCCGACGCGCGCAAGTACTTCCAGCGCGCCATCGACGCGGCCGCCGACGCCGCCGCCAAGGCCAACGCCCAGCGGCAGATGGCGATGTCGTACGCGTTCGAAGGGGATTGCCGCAATACCGTCAGGTTCGAGCAGATGGCGATTGCCTACTGGGTGACGCGTGAGCAGGCGGAGCCGCAGAATGCCTTCTACCAACAGGGCGAGGTGGCCAACGAAGCGGCGCGCGTATGCCTCGATGCCGGTGATTTGGAAACCGCGGCCGCCTGGTACCGCAAAGGCGCCGAATCCGGGCTGAAGGAACCGGGCAACGAGACCCATCCCAAGAGCCTCTGGCAATTCCGCCTGGAGCATGCGCTGGCGCGGATCGCGGCCCGCCAGGGCAACAAGGCCGAAGCGCAGAAACACGCGGCGGCGGCCAAGGCGGCGTTGGACGGCGACCCGAAGATGGCCGCGCAGCAGGCGCGCTTTTTACCCTACCTGACCGGCTACGTGGCGCTCTACACCGGCGACAGCAAGACGGCGCTCCAGGAATTGCAGAAGGCGGTGGCCATGCCGGGCAACGCCGCCGACCCGTTCCTGCAATGCCTGCTGGGCATGACGTACGCGAAGCTGGGCGAGAAGGAAAAGGCGAGGGAGTGCTATCGCCAGGCGTCGGCCACCACGGCGCACAATCCCCCGGCGGCGTTCGCCCGGCCGTTCGCGCGCAAGAAACTGGGGTAGGCGCGGATCGTCGTCGCGGAGGCTCCGGGGCTTATAATCTGGACATGCGTCCTGCCGTCATACTGGGAGTTCTTGCCGCTTCTTTGAGCGCGCAGAGCTTCGATCCGAAGATGCCCGCCGCGGTGCCGGCGGCCGTTGGCGCCGTCGTCGAGACCCCGCCGCTGCGGTATATCGACGTGCAGGTGGGCGCGGGCGCGGCGGCCAAGGCCGGACAGGAATACACGGTCCACTACACCGGCTGGCTGCGCGACGGCACCAGGTTCGATTCCTCGGTGGACGCGGGCAAGCCGCTCCAGTTCGTGCAGGGGCGGCGGCAGGTGATCGCGGGCTGGGAGATGGGCTTCGAAGGCATGAAGGTGGGCGGCAAGCGCCGCCTGTTTCTGCCCTACGCTCTGGCCTATGGCGAAACCGGACGCGGCAAGATTCCACCCAAGGCGGAATTGATCTTCGATGTCGAGCTGCTGGCCGTAAAGGATGTGCCGCCGTTGGTGGCGGCGGCGGAGCTGCTGCTGCCGTTCGACGATCTGGAAAAAGAGGTGCTCGCGCTGGCCAAGGCGATCCCCGAAGAGAAATACGCGTGGCGCCCCGGGCCGGGCGTGCGCTCCTTCCGGGAAGTCTTCATTCACATCGTGAACGGCAATCGGCTGATGCTCAACATCGCCGCTAACTCGCCGTCGCGCGAAGAAGTCATGAAGCAGATCGAGCAGAATGCCAAGGGCGAGCAGGAGCCCGCCGGCAAGGAGAAGATCGTGGGCCTGCTGGCCGAGAGCTTCGTCAGCGTGCGCAAGGCGATGGAAGGCGTGCGCACCACTTCCGCGTTGACGCGCGACGTGGATTTCTTCGGAACCATGGCGCCGCTGGGAGGCGTGCTGGCCAGCATCGATACGCATACCGCCGAACACCTGGGCCAGTTGATCGCCTACGCGCGGGTGAACGGGATCGTGCCGCCCTGGTCGCAGCCGGCGAAATGATCTGCCCGATCTGTGGGGCAGGCAATCCTGCCTGCAAGCCGGCTTTCAGCCGGCGGGACCCGCTCGAAAGAGGGTCCGCAGCCTGCATAGGTTGCCCCACATCAGGTTACCGCCTCAGTTCGCCAGCTTCACTTCAGCCAGCTTCTTGACGGCCGCCAGATCTTTGCGCGCGGTGATCTCCAGGCGGACGCCGGTGCCTTCCGGGTAGCGCGGCGCCTCGTCGATGATCTTCCGCACGGCCTTCGACAGCTTCGCCTGGCGAGCCGCTTCCACGGCCTTGGCGCCGAGCACGAAGGCCACGCGGAAGCTGCCGTGGCAGGGCGCGAGATACACGATGGTGCGCTTGCCCAGCTTCAACTTCAGCGACCATCCGGCTTTCGGCGAATAGCTATTCCACTCCTGAACGGGCAGGGCCAACTCCGCCAGCAGTTCATCCCAGAGCGCTCGGGCGGCGCCGAGTTGCGCGCTCAATTCGTCATCGGTGGGAGGCTGCGTCCGGCCGATGAAAGCATTCGGCGACATGGTTACCAGGTCAGCCGGATTAGTGAAACCCCGTGGCGGGGCAGGGTGAAATCCAGAGCCAGTTTGCCATCCCGCGGCTGGCGCCATTCGGGCGATGCCACCAGTTGCAGTTGCCCGGCGGCCTCCAGGCGCGCCGTTTGCTCCGCCGTCGGCTGTTGCGGCGAGCCCATCTGCTTCCAGACGGTATAGGCGTTGCTGTGCTCGTCGTCGATGCGGTAGTGCTCCACCAGAACTCGCGCGGCGGATTTCGCCATGCCGCCGATCGAAATCCGCACCGGGGCGGCAGCGGCGGCCAATTCATCGTCGTGGTAATTCCACACCAGGAGCGCCATCTCGCGGTCGGCGCGCGTCGCCATGCCGTCGATATCGGCGGCATCGCGCACACCGCTCGCGAGCATCTTGTCCAGCCCCACGCCCCCGGCGCTTTCCACCTTTACGCGGTCGCCCTTCATCATCCCGGCCATGCGGAAGAAGTTCAGCACCGGCTTATCCACGCCGTTGGTGGCCAGGGTGCGGAAGCCATCGAAATAGGGCTGGCCTTCAAACTCGAACGCCCAGGTGAGCATGCCCTTCATGTTGGAGTGGTAGCGGTCCGCCAGCTTGAAGATATTGCTGTAGGCGGCCGCCGTGTAACTCGGGTACATCAGGCCGTTGCGGTAGACGTTCTGCGGATAGGTGCGCGCGGAACAGGCGGCGCAGCCCTCCGGGTCGGCCTCGCTGAGCACGATGGGCAGCCCGCGGAACTGCGGAAACTCGTGGATGGTCTCCATGCCGCGCTGCACGTCCACCATCTCTTTGCTGAGCCCCATCTGCACGTGCCCGTCCACCACCTTGGGCGAACCCTTGGCGTGATAGCTGATGAAATCGAGCGGCGCGCCCACCTTGCCGGTGGCGGCGTTGGCGCCGCGGGCGCAATGCTCCAGGAACTGCTTGAGGAACGCGGCGGCCTTGGCGCTGCCCGCTCCCGTGCTGCCCGGTCCGCCCACGCGCGCCGTGGGCAGGGCGCGTTTCACCGCGTCCGCCGTGTAGTCGTACAGCTTGTCGTACTCTTCCGGCGTGCCGTGCCAGTAGGAAATGTCGGGCTCGTTCCACAGTTCCCAGCTCCACTGCTCCACTTCCGCCTTGCCGTAGCGCGCCACCGAATGCAGCACCCACTGGCGCACCAGTTCGGCCCACTTCTGGTAGTCCTTGGGCGGATAGCTCCAGCCCCGGCCGCCATCCTTCGCCGGCCAGTTGACCACGTAAGGCTGCGGATTGGTGGAGAGCGCTTCGGGCATGAAGCCGATCTCCACGAAGGGCCGCGCCCCCACCTGGGTGTAGGTATCGAAAATGCGGTCGACAATGGTCCAGTCGTAGACCGGCTTGCCGCTGGCATCCTCGGTATACGCGTTGGTGGATCCCCACTTGAGCGCCGGGGTGCCGTCGCCTGTGACCAGCAGATGATGGGCGCGAATTTCCACCGGCACGGGACTGAGCGCCTGCAACTCGCCGATCAGCTTCTTGCCGTACCGCATGTACGTGTAGTTCGGTTCGTCGTAACCGAAAAAGGCGAAAATGTTTTTGTACGGCCCCAGCGTGGAGGCGGCGTCCACGCGGATTTCGACAGGCTGCGCGTGCAGGGCGAATGCCGCCAGCCCCAGCAGAACGATGGACTTCATGCTTCTCTCCCGGATACAGTATCAGAGTACCTGCAAATCCCTCCCGGAGGAAATCGTTTGAAGTTGGAAGGCGTATATTCCGTCCTGCCGACGCCCTTTACGGCGGCCGGCGATCTCGACCTGGAAAGTCTCCAGCGCGTCATCGATCTCTTCATCGGCGCCGGCGTCAACGGCCTCACCGCGCTGGGCGTCACCAGCGAAGTGGCGCGCATGAACGATGGCGAACGCGTGCAGGTGCTGAAAACCGTGGTCCGCCACGCCGCCGGGCGCGTGCGCGTGGTGGCCGGCGCCACCGCCGATGGGGTCGGCACCTGCATCGACTACGCCAGGTTCGCGCGCGACACCGGCGCGGATGCCGTCATGATCAGCCCGCCGCGCTCGCCCAAGCTCAACTCCGACGCCGTGGTGCGCCACTTCGCCGCCGTCGCCGCCGCCGTCGAGATCGCCATCGTCATCCAGGACTATCCGCCGATTTCGGGCTTCGCCATGGAGCCGTGGCTATTGGTGCGCATCGCTCGCGAAGTGGCCGCCGCCAACACCATCAAGCTGGAAGACCCGCCCACGCCGTTCAAAACCTCGCGCATCCGCGAGGCGGCACAAGGGATGGACATCGGCATCTTCGGCGGACTCGGCGGCGTCTTCCTGCTGGAGGAATTGATGGCCGGCGCCACCGGAGCGATGACCGGCTTCGCCTATCCCGAGATCCTGGTGAGGATCGTCAAGCTGTTTCACTCTGGCGACCTCGATGCCGCCGCCGAGGCCTTCTATCCTTATGTACCGCTCATGCGCTTCGAGTTCCAGGAAGGGCTGGGCATGGCCATCCGCAAGGAAGTGCTGCGGCGGCGCGGTGTGCTGGCGTGCGCCGACATACGGCCGCCGGGCGCCAAACTCGACGCCGCCACTATTGCCGCCCTGGATCGCGTGCTGGCGTGGACCCACTTACCAAAATGATGCGGCGCCGGGATCGCCAAGGTGGGGCAGGCGGGGTACCCTCTGGGTTCGCCTGCCAACGAGCGCGCCCGCCCGTTTGTCAAGCCTGTTTCAGACCTGCCTGTCTCAACCGCGCCTCCGCCGCGCGCGCCACTCCTCCTCCAGCATTCCCCAGCCCACCAGGTCGAGAAAGCGGTCGTTGACCCATTCGCCGTCGCGCGTGATGCCTTCGCGGGTAAACCCCAGGCGCTCGGGAATCGCGCAACTGCGCGTATTGCGGACGCCGCACTGGATGGTCACGCGGTGCAGGCCCAGATCGTCGAACAGGTAATCCAGCAAGCTCTCGCACGTGCGCGTGACGATGCCCTTGCCCCGGTAGCGCTCCTCGATCCAGTAGCCGATGCTGCAACCGCGGTTGGCCCAGTCGATGGGGTGGCAGCCGATCGAGCCGGCGAACGCGCCGTCGATCCAGACGCCGCACTGCGGTCCCCGGCCGCTAACAAACTGCTCCCGCACCTTCACGATGAAGTTCCGCAAGTCGTGCGGCGACGACGTCAGATCCACCCAGGGCAGCCACTCCCGCAAGTAAGCGCGATTGCGTTCCACCACGGCGAAGACCGGCTCGGCGTCCTTCATTTCGAACAGCCGGATTTCAATTCCCGGGGCCACCCTGCGCGAGAACATTCCGCCTCTTACGCCCCGTCCGGCTTGTGCGGGGTGATGGATTGCGATAGCGCCGGCATCTCCGGTGTGTCGTGCTGCAACGCGTATGGTTCCAGCCCGGTTTTTAACAATTCAAACGCCGTGGCCGGATCGTCGGCGAACTGAAACAGGTTCAGGTCCTCGGCGGAGATCATGCCGTACTTCACCAGCGCCTCGAAGTTGATGATCTCCTTCCAGTAGGCGCTGCCGTAGAGTAGGATGGTCATCTTCTTGGCCAGTTTCTGGGTCTGCGTCAGCGTCAGAATCTCCATCATTTCGTCCATCGTGCCGAACCCGCCCGGAAAAACCACCAGCGCCTTGGCCAGATACGCGAACCAGAACTTGCGCATGAAGAAGTAGTGGAATTCAAAGCTCAGTTCCGGCGTGATGTAAGGGTTGGGGAACTGCTCGAAGGGCAACCCGATATTGAGGCCCACCGTCTTGCCTTCCGCTTCCCAGGCTCCGCGGTTGGCCGCCTCCATGATGCCCGGCCCGCCGCCGGAGCAGACTACGAAGCGGTAGGTGCTGTTGGTGTACTGCTGGCTCCAGTCGGTAAGCATGCGCGCCAGCGCGCGCGCGTCGTCGTAGTAGTGCGCCAGTTCGCCTTCCCCCTCGCGGATGCGGGCGGAGCCGAAGAAAACCACCGTATCGCGCACTTTCTCGCGGCGGAAATGCGCCAGCGGTTCCAGGAATTCCGAGAGGATGCGCAACGCCCGCGCATCCGGGCTGTGCAGAAACTTGTCATTGAGATACGCCACGGGGCGGCGCTCGCTATGCGGTGGTAGTGGGTTCGACATTCTGCTGGTATCTATCGGCCTTTCTCTTCAATTCCCTTACGGTGCGCAGCAATTCCGGCAATTTTTGGAACGCGGTGATGGCCCGCAGCCACTCGTTGGCGGCAAACGCCGGCGATCCGGAAATGCGCGCCCCCTTGGCCACGTCGCCGCCCAGTCCGCTCTGCGCGTACACCACCGCGTCTTCGTGTACCGTCAGGTGCCCACTCGATCCCACCTGCCCGGCCAGCACCACATTGCGCTCCAGCACCGTGCTGCCGGCCAGTCCCGTCTGCGCGCAAATGATGTTGTCTTCGCCCACGGTGCAGGCGTGGCCCACTTGCACCAGGCTGTCGATTTTGGCGCCGCGTTTGACGCGCGTCTCTCCCACCGTGGCGCGGTCGATGGAGGTGAGCGTCTGAATCTCCACGTCGTCTTCCAGAACGGTGATGCCGGATTGCGCGATTTTACACTGCGTCCCGTCGGCCCGTTTGGCGAAGCCGAAGCCGTCGCCGCCCACCACCACGCCGTTTTGCAGGATGACGCGATTGCCGATACGGCAGAATTCTCTCACCGTGGCGTGCGAGTGCGCCAGGAAATCGTCGCCGATTTCCGCCCCTTCATAGATCACCACGTGCGGGTGAAGCACCGCGTTGCGCCCGATGCGCACGCGCTCGCCCACCACCGCGAACGGCCCGATGGAGCAGTTTTCGCCCAGCGTCGCCGTCGGCGCGATGTAAGCCATGGTATGCACCCCGGGCGCCGGCCGCGGTGGCTGGTAGAACAGCGCCAGAGCGCGCGCGAAATCCAGATAGGGATTTTCCGAAACCAGGCAGGCGATATCCAAACCATGCAAGGCTTCCGCCACCAGAATGGCGCTGGCTTTGGTGTGTTTGACCTTGGGCGCGTACTTGGGATTGGCCAGAAACGTGAGCTTTCCGGCGGCGGCGTGTTCCATCCCGGCCACGCCATCGATTTCCAGGTCGCCATCGCCCACCAGACGGCAGCCTAGCGCATCGGCAATTTGACGGAGTTTCATAAAACCGGCAACCACCAGCGTACCAAGGTGGCGGGCGGGGTGGCTGGTGGGGCAGGCGCTTCC
>Ga0182030_10006760_pt1 | contig 24110 bp, 19 predicted proteins | sample 812S3MmetaG_FD_121299 | JGI IMG/M metagenome (GOLD analysis project Ga0182030, IMG submission 121299) | Permafrost microbial communities from Stordalen Mire, Sweden - 812S3M metaG (Illumina Assembly) | ecosystem: Environmental > Terrestrial > Soil > Wetlands > Permafrost | place: Sweden...
ACGATTCCTGTAACCGTGACTTCAGCCGGTGTCCAACACATCGTAAATCTCACGCTGACGGTGGACTGACGGGTGGATGCATGACCAGGATTCGAACCCCAGGACGGGCTATACTTTAGCTTCGGGCCAATCCACTCGGAAAGCGCAATACACAGAGCGCAAAGGGAGCTGCCGAAAGGCCGAAGTTGGGGAAGAGCAGGGAATGACTGCCAAAGTGACAGTGGAAGTGGTGGAGCGTGTCGCCGAACTGGCGCATCTTGAGCTGAAGCCGGAGGAGACTCCGGGGATGCTGCGTGACCTGAATGCAATTCTGGAATACGTGGCCGAACTGAACGAACTGGATACAGCCGGAGTGGCTCCGTTGGCCCAGGTGAGCGAGTTGCTGCACGCGGACGGCCAGGCGCTGAGGGCCGATGTTGCCCTGCCGTCGCTGGATCGGGCCACCGTCCTCCAGCAGGCGCCGGAGACTGACCAGGTGTTCTTCAAGGTTCCGAAGGTGATTGAGCGGTAGTACTACCGTTGCAAATCGAGGAGTCCGGAGGGAGCATGGGGTTTTAGCCCCCTGAAAACGAAGCAAACAGACGGGGCCTTCAGGCCCGGGTCTTTCATAAAGTAAGAGGATGGTTCGATTGCCGAGCGAAGAAAAAATGGTGGAAAGCTACGTTCAGAGGCCAAAGACTCTGGCGGAGTTGCGCGCGGAGATTACCGCAGGCACGACCAAGGCTGTGGATCTCGCGGCCAGCTATTACGAAAGGATTGCCCAGGTCAATCCGCGGCTGAATGTCTACCTCAGCCTGACCAGGGAGCGGGCGCTAAGGCAGGCTGAAAAAGTGGACGCGCTGGCGGCCAGGGGAGATTCCTTGCCGCCGCTGGCCGGAATTCCGGTCGCCATCAAGGACGTGCTGGTGATGCGCGGGGCTCCGGCTACCGCGGGATCGAAAATTCTTGAGGGCTATCGGCCTCCGTACGACGCCACGGTAGTGACTAAACTTGAGGCGGCTGGCGCGGTGCTCCTCGGCAAGCTGAACTGCGATGAGTTTGCCATGGGTTCCTCGAACGAAAACTCCGCGTATGGGCCGGTGCGCAATCCGGTGGACCTTGAGCGGGTCCCAGGCGGGTCAAGCGGCGGCTCGGCAGCGGCTGTGGCGGCCAATTTGGCGGTCGCTACGCTGGGATCGGATACCGGCGGATCGATTCGGCAGCCGGCCAGTTTTTGCGGGGTGGTAGGCGTGCTGCCTACCTATGGCCGGGTCTCGCGCTACGGGCTCATCGCCTTCGCCTCCTCGCTGGACCGCGTGGGGCCCTTTGCCGCGAACGTGCTTGACGCGGCCACCGTGCTGGGAATCATTGCCGGCCACGATCCCAGGGACGCGACCAGCTCAACGGCGCCGGTTCCCGACTACGCCGCCCAGAGCGACAGGCCGCCCAAAGAACCGGGGAAGGCTGGGCTGCGCATCGGCGTCCCCGCAGAGTACTTCGGCAAGGGGCTTGACCCGGAGGTGAGGGCGGCCATTGAGCGTGGAATTGACTCGCTCAGCGCCGCCGGCTGCGTGGTCAAGCCGGTTTCGCTCCCCGCGACGCGTTATGCCGTTCCCACCTACTACCTGGTGGCAACTGCGGAGGCGAGCGCAAACCTGGCGCGATTCGACGGCGTGCGCTATGGATATCGCTCACCCTCATCTGAGAACCTGTCAGGGATGTACCGGCACTCGCGCGACGAGGGCTTTGGCGCGGAGGTCAAGCGGCGGATACTGCTGGGGACTTATGCGCTGAGCGCCGGCTACTATGACGCTTATTACTTGAAAGCGCAGCAGGTGCGGCGTCTGCTGGCCGAGGAGTATCTTCGCGCCTTCGCCGAGGTGGATGCGATTGTAACTCCGACCTCGCCGATACCGGCCTTCAGGCTCGGTGAAAAGTCCGGCGATCCCTTGGCAATGTATCTTGCTGACATATACACAGTAACTGCCAGCCTGGCGGGAATTTGCGGAGTTACCGTGCCGTGCGGAGCGACTCAGACCGGTCTGCCAGTGGGCATGCAGGTGCTGGCTGCGCATTTCAACGAGGCCACGGCCTTCCGCGTGGCGCGTGCGGTGGAAGCGGCGCAGAGTTAGGGGGCATCATGCAGGATCGACGGCAGCTTTTGGTGATGGCGCTCGTCCTTGCGGCCATCCTGGTTTGGCCGGCGTGGGCAGCGCCGCGCAAGCCGCATGTCGTTATTCTGGGAGCAGTTAAGCGCGTTTCGTATTCGAAGGCCGGCGACCCGGCTGGCGCCGCCACGGCCGAGGACTCGTTGAAGATTCGGGCGCTGCTTGTAGATGGAGTTGTGAAGGAATGGACCACGGGCGACTCTCATGACGTAACCGATCGGAGTTTCGTTGTGAGGCGGGTGATTCGATTGAACGACGCCTTGCCCTCCGACGCGCCCTTAAAAAACTCCGCCCGTGCGGCCAGCACCTGGGTGTGGCAGCGGGGGCCGTGGCTGCTTGTAGATCGCGTAACGGGCCATGTAACTCCACTCAAGCTTCCTGACTACGATCCCGGCGTGAGTCAGATAAGCTGGTTCCGCGACTATGGAGCTTATTGCGGAGTTACAGCCAGCGGTAAGAGTCTATATGCGGTGGTGGCCCAGGTAGCAGCGCGCAAGCCGGTGCTGGCAAAAAAACTGGCTGCGTTCGATGCGGAGAATCACACGGACCCGGTTTGCGGCCAGGCGGAGTGGCAGCGCGAGCCGCTGCGGATTACGTTTCATGTTTCCGGCGCCAGCGGAGTCAGCTTCGATATCGTTCCCGGATCTGCAGTCCTGGTTGAGGATTCGGGTGACGAACCGGAGACATCCGCTCCGCCAGCGGAAGACAAGCCGAAATAATCGCTTAGACGAGCCCATCGCTTAGAGCAGCGCCGGTCTCCAGACCGGGGTCCCCGGCGACAGGTCTTCGTCGCTGGGGTGGTAGACCGGCTGTGCCGAGGGTCTCCAGACCCTCGGGCGAGGCCGCCAAGCCACCAATTCGCGTGTCCCGCGCCTGCCGTGAAAAATCCGGGCTAGTGTCTGTGCGATGCCTTCAGAAAGTTCCAGAAGGCCCAAACCATGAAAAACAAAGCAAATCCCAGTGGAACGATCAAAAGCATGCGAAGTGATAGAACGAGCATCGAAGCACTTCCTTCCCCGCCTTCCGGAGAGCGGGGCGGGCCCTTGACGGGGCTGTACAGGCGCGGAAGGCGTTGTTAATTCATCAGAAACCTGAAGCAGTAAAGATTGGGCGCATGATTCGTAAAGGTTTCATAAGGATCGACGCAAGCGCCCGATATAGCTCGAAACCCGGCCCAGTTGGGGAATGTTGCATGCCGCGGCTCCTTGACACGCCCCCGGCCACGCGTATCTTATCCTTATAGGCATTCCTTCGGAATCCGAACGGAGCGAACCACCGGCTCATGTGCGTGATTTGCCGTTCGGAAATTTGAGGGGGCGCCGTGTCGAACAGGAAGCAGACGGCAGTTGGGTCAGGGGCACGCTTTTGAGCGCGGGGCTGGAATCCAGATTTCAGCATTCGGCAAGCGCGGTCTTCCACCCGGAGTCTGGCCCTTACATGGGCTGGATCGAACGGCGGCCAGGAATATTCCCGGAGACAGATTTGATCAGGCGACCGGCTAAGGCCGGGTGCGCCTGTGCCCTGAATGGGCGGGTGCGATTGCAGCCGGGGACGGGCAAAGGATGAGTGCAGGAATGAGTTCGGCAACAAGTTTGGCATCATGGACGGTTATGCAGGCCGGAAGCTCGGGAAGCAGTCTTCCGATGCTTCTTCCTTTACTATTGATTCCGGTGCTGTATCTGGTGATGATCCGTCCGCAGCAGAAGCGGCAAAAGCAATGGCAGGCGATGCTGGGGGGGATAAAAACCGGTGATCGTGTTACGACAGCCGGGGGCATTCGCGGAATCATCCTTTCCATCAAGGACGATGCCATCGTGATTCGCGTGGCGCCGGACAACATCAAGCTTGAAGTGGCCAAGACTGCGATTGCGTCTGTAACCACCCAGGACGGCCCTTCCGGTTCTTAAGTTTGGGGTTGAGTTTTGGCACTTTGGAATAGAGAAACGGGACGATGAAGAAGAATCTCAGAAACAAGATTGCCCTTATTGTTGCGGTCCTGGCGGTTTGCATTTACGGCATCATTGGGGTGCCGTCGGGCGTGAGCGGCACGGCGCTGAAAGAAGCCATAGGCAAGCGAATCCACCTGGGTTTGGACTTGCAAGGCGGTGCTCACCTGATTTTGCAGGTAGTGGTGCAGGAGGCCGTCGGCGACGAAACGGACAATACCGTGGCGCGCATCAAGCAGGACCTGAAGACGGCCAACCTGACCTATACGCAAGTCTACAAGCCCGATCCAACCAACCATCCGGAAGTGATTCGCGTAGAAGGAACGGACCCGTCCAAGTCGACGACCGTTCGTTCCACGCTTGACGCCAAGTATTCCAACGAATACGACCTGACCGGTGGGGGCGCGGACAACCCGTGGACCCTGACCATGCGGGCGCCCGTGGTGGCGGCCCTGGAAAAAAAGACCGACGAGCAGGCAATTGAGACCATCACCGACCGCGTGAATTCCCTCGGCGTGAGCGAGCCGCTGATTGCGCCGTACGGGCTGGGCGACAATGAGATTTTGGTCGAGTTGCCGGGCATCGACGACCTTGACCGGGTTAAGGCCATCATCCAGGATACGGCCAGGCTAGAGATTCACGCTGTGGTCGGCGGACCTTACAAGGATGACCAGGAAGCGACAGCCAGCCTGGGCTCCACGGTTCCGCCTGAAGACGAACTGGTGCACGGCTCCGGGACTGTGGGTAACGGCTCCGACTCCGACAGCGTGTATGTGGTGCAGCGGATTTCGATTGTCTCCGGAAGCGAATTCCGGTCTGCCGATCCCGGCTTCGATCAGGCCGGCCGTCGCAACGTCCGTTTTACGCTGACCAACGACGCCGGCGATAAGTTCTATGACTACACAAGCAAGAACATCGGCCAGAGCATGGCCGTGATCATGGGCGGGCGGGTGAAGGAAGTAGCCAGGATCGATGGCGCGATTCGTGATTCGGGCGAGATCACCGGCAGCTTTTCCCCGGACGAGGTATTGATTCTGTCGAAGCTCCTGCGCACCGGCGCATTGCCAGCCTCGCTGAACTATCTCGAGGATCGCACCGTGGGTGCGTCTCTAGGTGCGGATTCCATCCGCCAGGGCGTTACCGCGGCGGTTGCAGGCATCCTGGTCGTGATGGCCTTCATGCTCATTTACTACAGGGGATCGGGAATCAACGCCGATCTGGCGCTGTTCTTGAACCTGGTGATTCTGCTCGGAGTTCTGGGCTCATTTGGAGGAACACTGACGCTGCCTGGGATTGCCGGAGTGATCCTGACGATAGGCATGGGCGTGGACTCGAACGTGCTCATCTTCGAGCGAATTCGTGAAGAGGTACGAGCCGGGAAATCGCCGTCAGCGGCCGTCGATCAGGGATTTGACAACGCCTGGAGAACGATTGTGGATACTCACGTAACAACGATCGTCTCAGCGGCCATCCTGTTCCTTTTCGGCAGCGGTCCGGTCAAGGGATTCGCGGTGACGTTGACCATCGGTCTGGCGGCCAACCTGTTCACCGCGGTTTATGTCTCACGCGTGATCTTCGATGCGCATCTGAATAAGTTGAAGCCGGGGCAGCCGCTTTCCATCTAGGCGGGAGTAAGAAAGTTGGGCAATCGGCATATCCGACGCCTCAGGCTGAAGACAAGAAAACGCTGGAGCATAGTCGCTCCGGCCGCAGGAAGGGAAAGAACCAGTGGAATTGTTTCGCAGCGTAAATGTTGATTGGCTGAGGTTGAAGTGGTATTTCCTTGGCTTTTCAGTGATCTTCAGCGTGGCCGGTATCGTAAAAATGAGCCTGAACATGGCGCAGATCCACAGCCCGGTTCCACTCGGGGTGGACTTTCAGGGTGGCACGCAGGTGCAGGTGCAGTTTCAGCAGACTCCGGATGTAGGCAGGATTCGACAGGCCACCTCCGAGGCCGGTATCAAGGATGCCACCGTGGTGCGTTTCGACGCTGCCAAGTATAACGAGGTGCTCATCAGCCTGCCGGAGCAGAACGATGAAACTTCGCTTGACGCCGGGCGGCAGCAGATTGTGAATGCCCTTCACGCTCACTACAACAACCACTTCGACGATGCGGGCGTAAAAGTGGATGTGGTGGGTCCTACGGTTGGTCACCAGCTGGAGAGACAGGCTGGGTTGGCAACCCTTTATTCGATGCTGGGCATGCTCATCTACCTCTGGTTCCGCTTTCAACTGATTTATGGCGTAGCGGCGGTAGTCGCCTGCTTTCACGACACACTGATTACGGTTGGAGCATTTGCGCTCACCGGCAGGGAGATCAGTCTCACCGTGATCGCGGCTATTCTCACGCTGATCGGCTACTCGATGAACGACACCATCGTCGTCTTCGACCGCATTCGCGAAAACCTGCGTCTGAGCCGGCGCGAGTCGCTGCCGGACGTGGTCAATCGCAGCATCAACCAGACACTGAGCCGGACGGTGCTGACCTCGGGTCTTACTTTTCTAACGGTGCTGTCCCTGTACATTTTCGGCGGCCAGGTTTTGAATGGCTTTTCATTCGCGCTGGTGGTTGGTATTCTTATCGGCACGTATTCTTCCATCGCCGTAGCGGCGCCGATGTTGGTAGCCTGGCAGCAATGGCGAGCGAACAGCGGGAAGGCAGTGGCTTTGCCGGCTGCAAAAAGGCCAAAGGGTTAGGAATTCGTTCTTTGGGGTTGTTGCACTGTTTTTGGAGCAGGTTTTGCATGTGGTGTGCTGTTCTGATAAAAAGGGGAGCACCCAATTGTGGTAGCGTAAGTGACGACTGGGAACAATTGCGGTTCTCTCGGTGTCTAAAATAGTAGTAACCAACACCCGATTCGAGGCTGGCCATGTTTGAAGATTCCACGTTTGAATCCGCGGGCAAGATCAAGAGCAAAAGTGGTCGCTGGATGCTTTTGACGGGCATCGTCAACGGTTCCATTTTGGTGATCATGATCCTGATACCGCTGATCTATCCTGAGGCGCTGCCGCATAATGCCATGCTGACGCAATTGACGGTGCCGCCGCCGCCGCCACCGCCACCGCCACCGCCGCCACCGCCTGAGGCTGTGCATATCGTGCATGTGCAGTCGGAGATGATGAACAATCAGCTCGTGGCTCCGACCAGGATTCCGAAGGACATCAAGCAGATTGCCGAAAAGGAAGCGCCCCCGAGCAGCTTTGGTGTGGCGGGCATGGAAGGTTTGGGAGGCGCTGCGGGTGGGGTTCCCGGAGCATTTTCCGGAATGGCCACCGCGCCAAAGGTTACGGTTGCGCCACCCAAGAAGGTCAATATTTCCGCGGGCGTTTCCGCGGGCCTGATCCTCGTGAAGACCACGCCGCTTTATCCGCCCATCGCCAAAGCCGCCCGCGTTTCCGGGACAGTGGTTCTCCAGGCCACGATCTCCAAGACTGGAACGATCGAGAATCTCAGGGTCCTCAGCGGACCAGCCATGTTGACCTCGGCTGCTGTGCAGGCGGTGCAGAACTGGCGATACAGGCCCTACCTGCTGAACAACGAACCGGTTGAGGTTGAAACCCAGGTGAACGTGATTTTCAGCCTCGGTGGTGGATGATTTTTCTGGCCCCTTCCCACGCTGTGGGCAGGGGCTTCGCTTTTGACCTGAATGCGAATCCGGAAAGAACCGCATTCTCAGCAACCGCACCACAGTCGCAGTCCACAAGAAACTCCTTAGGAGGAAAGATTCAGTGATTCTCGCTCAGCTCACGCATTTCGCTTCGCATACGGTCAGCAGCCTCGCCTTCTTTCAGGAAGAGCAGGCGGCCGGCTTCACCCCCATTCAGCTATGGGAAAACATGGGATGGTTGGTACGCAGTGTCGTCATCGTCCTTTTCATCGAGTCAATCTGGTCGCTGGCCGTGATGATCGACCGCTACTTGTACTTCTCCGCTGCCCGCAAGCAATCGCGCGAATTCGCGCCCAAGGTTGCCGGGGCGTTGAAGGACAGCAAGCTGGAAGAAGCCATCAAGATTGCCGACCGCAACAAGAAGTCGCACCTGGCTGAGGTTGTGACGGCCGGTCTGCAGGAGTTTCGTTCTTCCGGCGGCGCTCCTACTGAAGAAACCATCGAGAGCTCGGGCCGCGCTTTGGAGCGGGCCGAGGCCATCGTTCATGCCAAGCTGAAAAGGGGTCTTTCCGTTCTGGCCACCATCGGCGCCACGGCTCCGTTCGTTGGATTGCTCGGCACCGTCATCGGCATTCTGCACGCCTTCCAGCAGATCGCCACCCAGAAGATCGCGGGCATCGGAGCGGTCGCTGGCGGCATTTCCGAGGCCTTGGTAACCACAGCCTTCGGGCTGTTTGTCGCCATCCCCGCCGTGATGGCGTTCAACTACTTCACCGGACGTGTCGAAAATTTCGATGTGGAGATGGATAACTCCTCCAGCGAACTGATCGACTACTTCATCAAGCAGAGCCACAAGCGCTAACAAGAGGCAACTGCCAGCCTGAGCGAGAAGCTGCGGGGGGCGGGAGAGTGCAAGACTCTCCTGCCCGCCGGTTTCAACCACGCGCCGGGCAGGTGGTACACGAGCATAGCCGGACGCCATCCGGCGAAAATCCTTCAGGCACGGAGCCCAAACAATGGCAATCTCAGTTCGCAACGAAGGCACTAAGGTCAACTCAAATATCAACGTCACGCCAATGGTGGACGTGATGCTGGTGCTGTTGATCATCTTTATGGTCATCACCCCCATGCTCCAGAACAAAGTGGCAGTCGATATGGCCAAGGTGGATAACCCCACCGCCATGCCGGACGCCGACAAGGAAGACGCCATAGTCGTAGCCATCACGCGCGACGGCGGTGTATTTCTGGGGCAAAACAGGGTCGCTTTGACCGAACTTGGTGGTCTTGTCCGCGAGAAGCTGACAGACAAGCCCGGCAAAACGATCTTCATCCGCGCCGATGCGCGTGCACAATTCCGGGCGGTGGAAGATGCGATCGATGCCGTACGGACCACAGGCGTGGACGACGTAGGCTTGTTGACGCAGAAGCGCGAAGGCGGACCAGGCGGCGGCGAGTAATCCTTCCCCTGATGCTGTCTCTATAACGAATTGCATGAAGCGAGGAGTTTGAATCCATGTCAATGACAACTGGTGGAAGCGGGGGAGGCTACTCGTCCGACATCAACGTTACTCCGATGATCGACATTCTTCTGGTGCTTTTGATCATCTTCATGGTGATCGTGCCGGTCACGCCGAAGGGTCTCGATGCATTGGTGCCTCAACCGCCGAAGACCCCGCAGCAACAGCAGCCGACCGACCGCACCATCGTGGTCCAGGTTTTCTACCATGCCGGCCAGCCCGTAACGTACAAGATCAACGAAACCGACATCGCCAAGCGCGATTTGCTGGGGCGCCTGACGGAAATTTATGCCAACCGCGCCGAGCGCGTCATGTTCGTCAGAGGCGATGACGATGTGAATTTCGCATACATTGCCGATGTCATCGATATCGGCCGGGCGGCTGGAGTGGATCACATCGGCTTAATGACGCCTAAGATCCTGGCTGGGCAATAAGGGATCCGCCGTCAACTTTTTTGAATTTCCAGGTGTGCGACCGTTAGGCACTCGCCTGAAGGAGAAGGATACGAAGATGAATGGTCCCTCACGTATTACGGCGCTTGCGGTTGTTTTAGCCGGCATGGTGCTTTCCATTAGCGGGTGCAATCGCCTTGCGGCCCGCGACCAGTTGAACAAGGGAGTAGAGGCTTACAAGGGCCAGCATTATGAAGAGGCGATCGGACACTTCCAGAAAGCCACACAACTCGACCCGAGCCTCCCGATGGCGAAGAGCTATCTGGCCACCGCGCTGGCCCAGAATGTGATCCCCGGATCGGATACGCCTGACAACATGAAGACCGCGCAGCAGGCGATCGCTATCTTCCAGGAGGTTTTGGACAAGGACCCGAACGATGTGAACAGCCTGAAACAGATTGCAGGCATCCTCTACAGCGTGAAGAAACTCGATGACGCCAGGGAATGGCAGAAGAAGGTTCTGAAAATTGATCCGAAGGATCCCGAAGCCGCCTACACCATCGGTGTCATCGACTGGACCGAGGCGCACGAGAATATTCTGAAAGCGCTGGTTCCCGCCGGGTTCACCGATGACGGCGCGGGAAATACCAAGGTGCCCAAGAAGATAATGGAGCCTCTCAAGGCGCAAAATGGCGCGCTTGTCGACGAAGGCTTGCAATATCTCAACCAGGCGGTGGCGAATCGGGCGAACTATGACGATGCAATGGCCTACCTGAACCTGCTCTACAGGCGCAAGGCCGATGTGGACTTCGGCAACGATGCCGAGGTGAAGGACGATATCGCAAAGGCGGATGAGTGGCGTACCAAGGCCATGGGCACCCGGAAGGCCAATGAAGAGAGGAAAGACAAGGGCCCAGGCGGCATCATTATGGACAACAGCGGAAATCTGAAGTAAGCAGCGTTTTTGGATGAAAGATATTCACGGCCACCTTCATTCGTGGAGGCCTTGGGACTGGCGGCGAACCCCATCATTCGTGATGGGGTTCGTTTCTTTGAGACGTGTCGATCGTAGCTCTCCGTCCGGGCTGGCCGGGTAAGCGCCCTTGCAATTCTGGAAAGGACAAAGAGAATCGAACTCCGTCCGCGACTGCTGCACTTTCCGCTTCCGCCTTCACTACCTCGAAACTCCGGGCCTTAGACATGCCGGGAAATTGGCCCCTCCTGGCGTTTGCGACGTATAATTCGGATTCCGCCTGATTGGTCCGAGGAGTTCCGATGATCGTGCCTTTGTCTAAATGCCGCCGGATCTTTTCGGCGCTTCTGCTGCTCGCGCTTCTCTCCACAACAAAGGCACAGCGACCTCAAGCCGTAAATGAGCAGAGAGCCCGCTGGACCGAAGCCCGGGCCAATGCCTGGTATGCCGAACAGAAGTGGCCGGTGGGAGCCGACTTCCTTCCTTCAACCGCCATCAATCAGTTGGAAATGTGGCAACAGGATTCCTTCGACCCCGCCACCATCGACCGCGAGCTTGGGTGGGCCGAGGGCATCGGCATGAACACCATGCGTGTCTTTTTGCACAACCTGCTGTGGGAGCAGGACCCCAAGGGTTTTCAGCAGCGCATCGACGCTTTTCTGGCCATCGCCGCGCGCCATCACATCCGGCCCATTTTTGTGCTCTTCGATTCCTGCTGGGACCCGAATCCCAGACTCGGCCCGCAACATCCGCCAATCCCCGGCGTACACAATTCCGGCTGGGTGCAGGCTCCAGGTACTCAAGTTCTCTCGGACCCGACGCAATACCCACGCCTGGAACGCTTCGTCGAGGGGGTCATTGGCGCCTTTGCCGACGATACTCGCATTTTGGCCTGGGATCTGTGGAACGAGCCCGACAACGGCAACGACAGTTCGTACGCAAAGGGTGACCCTCGCAACAAGAACGAGATCATTCTTTCGCTGTTACCGCAGGTATTTGTATGGGCCCGCGCCGCGAATCCCACGCAGCCGCTCACCAGCGGCTTGTGGCACGGCGACTTCTCCTCGCTGGCGACTATGCCGCCAGTGGCCCGCGTCCAGGCCGAGCAGTCAGACATCATCAGCTTCCACAACTATGGCTGGCCCGAGGACTTTGAGCGTCAAGTTAAGCTACTGGAGCAGTTCCATCGCCCGATAATCTGCACCGAGTACATGGCCCGCAACATCGGCAGCACGTTCGACACTATTTTGCCCATAGCCCGCGAGCACCACGTCGGCGCCATCAACTGGGGCCTTGTGGCCGGCAAGAGCCAGACGTGGATTCCATGGGACTCTTGGCAGCGCCCTTACGTGAGCGATCAGCCGATGGTGTGGCAGCACGACGTCTTCCGCTCCGACGGCACCCCCTACCGCCAGCGGGAAGTGGAGATCATCCGAAGCCTGACCAGTGAAAAGTGAAGACTTGAGAACGACTTGACACGCAAGGGTTCGGATCAGTTTCATTTACCCTAACGTGGCGCCAGACGCCGCTATTAATCTGCACCAGGTGGCACAGTTTTTTATCGGCTTAGGTGGCTTCAATTTCGGATTTGGCACTCTGGTCCGCGTGTTCGGCTTGGACTAACGCAGTCGGAGAGCATCGTCGTTACCACCGTCGGCACCACGTCGAGCCATCAATTGCTGCCTGACGGATCAGGGCCACGAGCCTTCGCGAGGAGTTGGAATGAATCGGCGGTCGTTTTTGCAGGCAAGCGCGGCCTTGACCATACCAGTGATCCCAATTTCTGGCGCTGTTGCACAGGCCGTGGACAAACTGGCCAGCGAAAAGACTATAGCCGATACACTCTCTGAGAGTGCACGCCGCATTGAAAAGGCCGCTTCCGCCGCGATGGCCATGCAGCGCCGCGATTGGGAGCAGGGCGTTCTGGCGCAGGCGATGCTCGAAGCCGACTGCCGCGAAGAAGTGATCCTGCTAACGAAGGCGGCCATTGTGCTGCGAACACCGGACGGCCGCCTCGGCGTGCAGGTCTCGGGAAGTCCAACCGATCCCGCGATGGGCGGTGCGGCCTACGCCAAAGCGGCCGAATGGTCTGGCGACCGCGAGATTCAGCAGGCTGTTGACGGATTGCTCGAGTGGATCAGGGCCAAGGCCCCACGCAACCAGCAGGGCGTACTCTATCACGTCTTCCACGCACCCGAGATGTGGTCGGACGGCCTCAACGCAGCGCCGCCGTTTCTTGCGGCGATGGGCTTTCATGACGAAGCACTGGCACAGATCGAAGGCTATCGGCAGCGTCTTTGGAACCCGGATAACAAACTTCTATCGCACATATGGGATGACGGCGACCGGCGGATGAAGGACGCCAGCTTCTGGGGCGGCGGCAATGGCTGGGCGGCCGCAGGAATGGCACGCGTAATCAGGAGCCTGCCAGCCAACCGCCGCGGAGACCGCGAGCACCTGGCCGCATTCGCAAAAGAGATCGTCGACGGATGCCTTCAGCACCAGCGGCCCGATGGACTATTTCATAACGTGGTGGACCAGCCCACAACGTTTGTTGAGACTAACCTGGCGCAGATGCTGGCCTACACCGTGTACGAAGGAGTGACCCAGGGTTGGCTTCCCGCAACTTACCGAGCCCGGGCGGACACCATGCGCGAGGCTGCCCGGCGGAAGATGGATGCCTTCGGCTATGTTCAAGGTGTGTGCGGCGCGCCCAACTTTGACGGGCCTGGAATCTCGACCGAGGGACAGGCTTTCTGTATCCTGATGGAAGCGGCCGGCAGCAAGCTCGAAACGGTCCGGCCGGCTCCTTTTCAGGGCACTTCCAGAGTTGGCGAATCTCTCAAAAAAGCCGCCAATTGAGACTCCCAGCATCGAAAACATACCTTACGGGTCAAATGGATTTGATCGCTGCAGCATCTGGCCGGGCGGTGGTCTTCCAGTCAATTGAGCTGGTTTTCCCTCCAACGGTCAAAGCCAGTTTCTCAACCGAAAGCTCGCCTTCAATCATCCGAATGCTTATCGCACGGTCGTCGAGTGCGATGACGCCAAATCCAAAGGCCGTGGAGAAGAAACTCGCGAATGGCCGGATGCTCAGCTGCGGGCCAAACCAGAGTGTTCTCTCAACCGCGGAGTAGCGGAATCCCGCAAGCGCCGGGAGCAACGAATAACTCGCCATTGCGCGGGCATACCAATTGCCGCATTCATACTCGTTCCATGGATTGCGCGTCCGGCCGTCATAGCGGCTGCGCAACGCTTTGACGATTGTGAGTCCTTCATTCACAAAACCTTCCTGGATGAGATGCGAGGCTACCTGGTACTCAATACCTGTCCAAACCTCGTCGGAATAGATAAAGGGCAACGTAGGCTTGTTGCCCCGAGGCCAACTACACAACAGCAGCCCTGGCTCCCTTCCCATGGCATAGCCCGGACGCTGCGCATTGGCATGCTCGCTCAGATCGGTTTTGAAGTTGTGCTTGAAAATGGCCTGCAGGGTGCAGCGGACGTTGTTGCGGGCAAGCGGGGTCTCGATTCCGTAGGTCCGGGCCATCCACGCGCCGATGACGCCGTCGGACAGGCACCCGCTCCCATACTGGTATCGCGGGCCTTCCCGCTTCAGCAGTCGCTGCATCTCGCTGCTGCTGTCATCGACCCGCGCCACCGTGTTGGCGAATGAAGTGTCGTGCAAACCCAGATACTGCACCTTCTGCTGGTAGTATTCGCCGTTGAAGAGCTGTTCGTCCATGAAACGCGAACACCGCTGCGCCAGTTCCGTATAGTATCCCGAGTCGGACTTTTCGCCGAGTGCCTTCGCCATTTGGGCCATGGCCGAAAGCGCGCCCAGGTAAATGCTGGTACACATTCCGTCTGCGCCCCAGAATTCAATATCGTAAGTGTTGTGGTGGGGTTCGAACAGACCTCCCCGATGATCTGGGTCCCAGGCGCCGATGCAGTAGTCGAGGCTACGCTTTGCCAGCGGGTACATTCTCGCCAGCCACCTGGAGTCTCCTGAGATTTGCCAGTCGCGAAATACCTTCATGATTCCGCCCAACTGCCCGTCGGCGGCCGCATGCCAGCCATGATCCACCGGCCCGTCCGGAATGGCCCCGCGAAAGTTCACATGGCCCCTCTCATCCATGGAACGGAAAAGCTCCAGATCCCGCAGCGTCCGTTCCAGTTGCGGATAAAGATGCGGAAAGGCCTGGGCGTAATTCCACACGTGGGTGCAGGATCCCTCGCAGCAACCGCTGTCTGGAAAGCAGCCTTCCCACCCCCACAGATTGCCATTTTCCTCACGCAAAACAGTGGGAGCCTTGAGAATGGCCAGATTCGCCGACACAGCGTCCAGAACATAGGGCGGCACGGTCGAGGAAAAAAGCGCTTCCTTGAACTTGGTGGTGCGTGCGCGCAGAGAGACATATTCTTTCTCGACGTAGAGTGCAACTTCGCGCGCGTCCTTCCATTGGGTCACGTAGTAGGGTCGCCACAGAGGCTGCAGCCCGTCCGTCATTGAGCGGCAACCGGTGTCTCCTCGCGCGGCTGTAGCTCCCGGCTTGCCACCGGCCTGAACATAACAGTTGGGAAAGTGCCACGCGATGAGTATGGGGTAGGTTCGGGATTCACCGGGCGCCAGCCTTCCTTCCAGCAGAATGGACGCTCCATTGCGCCCTTCGATATCGACGCTGTTCGATCCTTCATTGACGGTGAATGATCCAGTGGAAACTTCACGCCACAGGGCGGTTAAGGAACCGTAAGTCCACTCCGGGCTGCGCAGCCACATGCCCTTAATGCGCAACTTGTCGCGCGGGCTATCGCCAATCACTGTTAGGCTCGCGCTGCCGAATGCCTCCGAGTTTGGCTCCTCGGTATTGTGAAGGAAGACACCCTTGCCGGGAATCACAGTGTTGGCGCTTGTTTGCTGTTCCCCTTTGCATCCCGGCGCCAAATGCGAGAGATGATAGGAAAACTCATACTCTACCGGTCGCGGTGAGGAATTACGCAGCGTGTATTCCAGGATGACGCACGGAATCCCCGAGCTCTTGTCGTCGAGAGGAATGAATGGATTCCAGCCCGTCAGCTTCACCTCAAGCGGAACGTTCGAGTCACTGAGTTGGACTTCTCCAAACGGGTACTCCCCTTTGAATATGCATTTTCCAAAGCGCGGAAATCCCTCGAATCCTCCCCGGCGCAATCCCTGTCCCTGCAGGCCCTGGTCAAAAATTTTGAATGCCGGAAACGGCCCCTCCACAAGCTTTGTAACGCCAGCCTCTCCTTTGATATGCAGCACTGCAAAAGCTGCCTCTGGAGAATTAGAAGTCCATACGGAGGGCAATGCTGATGTTTCAGGGCGCGCATGTATGGAGAAATCCTGCAATCCCCCATAGCCATTCAGGCAAATCGAGCCCGCGCCAATTCCCCCCAGCGGCATTGATATTTGAGTTGCTTTGTCGCCGCTGAACGTTCGCTGCGGCGCGCTTTCCAAGAGGCCTTCCGAAGTAAAACGAGCCGCTTCAATCTCTGGAACAACAGCAGCTTCAGAGCCTGACGGATTTGCTGTTGCGCTTGCCGCCGCCGTTGCAGCGGCCAGTGCCGCGGTGGATCCTGCGACCAGGAACTCTCTGCGTGTTGCCTTTTTGTTGAAAGACATCGATCGGAATCTCCTTTGTCAGCGCTGAAGCCCTTGGAATCTCCAACCGCGATCATCATGAACATCGACAGCATAGTCAAGTCCGGGGTTCTCACCGCAGGCGACAAGAATGCCGGCTTCGATTCGGACGGCGAACCGACATGCATTCTTCGTTGTTTCGCTTTCTCCTTTAACAAGACAGAAAAAGCACTTGCATTTAGTGTACTAGCTGTTATAGTACACATATGGTTCCGTTTCGCATTACCTTTCGCGCGGGCGTCTCGCTCTTCGAGCAGGTCGTCTACGCATCGAAAAAAGCCATAGTCTCCGGTCAATTGCGCCCAGGAGACCCATTTCCCTCCGTCCGCGCCCTAAGCAGGGAACTCAAGATCAATCCCAATACAGCCCACAAGATTGTTGCCTACCTGGTGAATGAAGGGCTGCTCGAGACCCGTCCCGGCATCGGCACGGTGGTTGCCGTTCTTCCCGAATCCAGCCGGAAAGAGCGCACCCAACTGCTGGGGCACGAGATTGAGGAACTTGTGGTGGAAGGCAAGCGGCTGGGAATCGAACTCGCGGACATGCTCTCGTCGATCGCTGCTCACTGGGAACGCCTCAGCGTTGAAGGGCCGGCAAGTGGCGCCAGCCCTGCACAACCCGAGGACACTTTTGCCGCGGAGCCCAAAGATGGAGGTAGCAAGGAGCTATGAAATCCACCATTCGCACGGAACATCTCTCTCGTACATTTGGCCGCACCTGCGCCGTTGGCAGCGTCAATCTCGTCGTGCCCGAGGGCGCTATCTATGCGCTGGTGGGCGCAAACGGGGCGGGAAAAACGACGCTCATCAAGCTGCTGATGAACATTTTTCGACCCACCGCGGGCAACGCCCAGGTTCTCGGCATCGACTCACAGCGGCTCGCCGGGCGTGCCTTCGAGCGCATTGGCTACGTCTCTGAAAATCAGGAACTTCCGGAGGGAATGACGGCCGGCGGAATGATGGATTACTTCCGTGCGTTCTATCCCACTTGGGACCACACGCTTGAAAAGGAGTTAGTTCGCCAGTTCGATTTGCCGCTCGGGCGCAAGCTCAAGCATCTGTCGCGTGGCATGAAGATGAAGGCATCTTTTGCCAGTTCGCTGGCCTATCGCCCGGCTTTGATCATGCTCGATGAACCGTTCTCCGGCCTCGATCCGCTGGTGCGCGACGAACTTATCGAGTGCCTGCTCGACCGTGCTCCTGAGACCACCATCTTTCTTTCCTCACACGATTTGGCTGAGATTGAGAGCTTCGCTAGCCACGTCGGATTCCTGGAGCAAGGCAACCTGCTCTTCTCTGAAGAAATGTCCGTGCTCAGCGAGCGCTTTCGCGAAGTTACAATCACGCTTCCTAACTCAGCAACTCTGCCCGCTGACATGCCCGCAACGTGGCTGCAACCCCAGGCAGCGGATTCAGTGCTACGCTTTGTCCTTAACAGTTACAAGCAACACACGAGCGAAAGCGAAATTGCGGAGTTATTTCCCGCTGCACGCGACATAACATACGATCCTATGTCGCTTCGGTCCATCTTTCTGGCCATTGCCAAGTCCAATCGCTCCGGCGCTCCCTCTGCTGGCAATCAAGTTAGCTCCCAGGAGAAAAAAGCATGAAGCAGATCCTGCATATCTTCGTCAAAGACGTTCGCCGCTTCTGGCCGGAAATCTCTCTCTCGGTCGCGATTACTGCAGCCTTTGCGCGGTATTACCCTTATCAATGGACTGGCGCGGATCATATGCACGCAGTCATGGGAAACCATTTGCTGGTTCCCTATACCGCCCAGTTTCTCGGCGGCATTATTATTTACCTTGTTCCGGTAAGCTGGTGGCTTTTCATTTCCCGCGTTGTCCACGCGGAAAGACTGGTCGGCGACCGCCAGTTCTGGCTCACGCGCCCCTATGAGTGGAAGAATTTGCTCGCCGCGAAGTTACTCTTCCTGCTCGCCTTTCTATATCTCCCCATCTTCGCCGCTCACTGCGTGCTGTTGGCCGAGGCAGGCTTCTATCCCTTCTATTATCTTCAGGGGCTGCTCTACAATCTATTCCTTCTCACGGTCATTATTGTCCTGCCAATCTTCGCGCTCGCCACGGTAACTTCCAACTTCGCCCGCATGACGCTCACATTGCTCGTGGCCATCGTCGGAATGTTATGTCTTGGATCCCTGTCGTCGCGTCTGCTTCCCACGCATCCCGTCGTTGCCCCCCCCTCGAACAGTGCGGTCGGCAGCTACTCAATCCTGCTTTGCGCAGGCATCGCGGCAGTGCTAATGCAATACTCACTGCGCAAGGTATGGCTCGCGCGCCTTCTCGTGTTTGGCACTCCAGCACTGTTCATCATCGCCGGGCCGGTGCTCGCACGTCTGTCCAACGATCAGGCGCTCATCGACCGCAACTATCCAACACTGGCCGGCCAGGATGCCGCACCCGTCCAGTTATCGGTAAACCCATTTTCACCTGGCGAGCGAGAGTTCGTGACTGACATGCTCCATAATGGCGAGATTGTTGCTCATATCCCGCTGAAGGGAACCGGTGTGGCCGATGGATATGCTGAAATTCCCAACGATGTCAGAATCGCATTCGAGGCCCCTGACGGCTATCAATGGGTATCTCCGTGGGAGCCTTCCTCCACGCCCTCATTCCTGCCCGGCGGTGGTAGTGGCGATTCGGCCATTACTATGCCTCGCGCGATTTACGACCGCCTGAAAGGCAAGCCGCTCACCGTGCATCTTACCCTGGCAGTTACTCAGGCAAAGGTAAAAGGAATAACTCAAATTCCGCTGCCAAGCCGTGACTTTTCCGTTCCGGATTTTGGTGTCTGTTCGCCGGTGTCTGGTTGGATGACTCCAATCGAAGATGCTACGGGAATCGTTTGCCGCAGCGCCTTGCGCCAGCCTCCGCTTACCTATATCGGCGTGGTGTGGTCGAATACTTCCTGCTCCACTCCCCACGCCGAGCCCGATCCGGGAGTGCAAGGCGACGGATGGGCAGGATCGCTGGACCGCGCACCCGCGCAGTTCGGTATCACTTCAGTTTGGCAAGCGGCCTTCCGGCTCTCAAATGAATACAAGGACGAGCGCAATGGAACCCCTCGATACTTATGCCCCGGATCGCCGGTGACCTTTACCCAGTACGGCCTGTTCCGCCGCACCCAGGTCTCCTTAACAATCCAGGGTTTTCAACTTGCAGCAGTCAGGGAGGGCAGCGGATTCAATTATTGAAGAGTAACTAACGGCAATCTGGACGGCGGGACAATGGACAGAATTTTATCGCTGCTCCTGTCCGCCCATGCCCTCGCCCGCATCTTCGCTCCCGTTCGCAACGTAGACCCAGCCGGAAAGCGGTGATCGGCCTGTTTCCCTCCCGGTTCCCAGATACGAGTAAGCAAATCGCAGATCGGTAAACTCAACGGTTGTCCAATTGGCTGCCTGAGCCGCAGGAAGCTGAGGCGCCGCCATTCCGGCAACCGGCTTCTGGCCAATGTCCCGCACCACGGCCCACGTTCCCCAATCCAGATAGACCCGGCCAAGCCGAGTTAGCTTGGCTGCCTCAGTGGCCGGAGTTGAAGTCGGCTTGAAGATCACGTCAATCTCCGGATCGGTGTCGATAAGGCCCGTCCGCGTATTGATTTCGGCCGTCTGGTAAAAATCCTCGGTCTCCAGGATGGCGTGCCAGCGAAACGGATTGATCGGGTAGGGTTCCAGCGCCACCCGCGTCACAGGAGCCGTTGCAATCTCGGTGTTATTGATAATCGCCAGCGCTTGTGCGTGCTCCGCCCACCTCCAGCACCACAGCACCACCATGCCGGAGAGCGCAAAAATCGCCCAGCCGCGCCCTCGAAAAGCCGTTCGCCGCGCGCCGATCTCGCTGTCCGCGAGCCCCAGCAGCGCCGGAACAATCAAGGCCAGCGCCAGCAGTCCCCAAAGTACTGGTTCTGCGATAAACACAAAACTCCCCGCATACCAGCGCGGGTTGAATGGAAAGAACGGCCTCACGCCATAGTTGTTGGTCCAGTCCAGGAGAATGTGGCTCAGCGCGGCAATCAAGGCAGTTGCGTAAAGCCAGCCCCAGTGCACCGCCTGCGCCAGCGCTGGACCGGGAGCGTTCGGGTCAACCGCAAGCGCGCCGGCCGCAGCCAGCTTGCGCCGCCTTCGCGCCTGCACCCAGCGGTCCAGCAGCCATATAGCGCCAACCACCACCCCGGCCACCACCGGCGCGCCGATGAACGTGTGCGTAATGCCGCGATGGTGCTTCAACTCCTCGACAGGCCCGCGGAGCGACCACAGAATATCGCTGTCCGCGGCCTCCGCGGCCAGCACCGCGGCCAGCGTTGCGTAAGCCGTTTTGCGGTTCAGCCCTGCGCGGCCGATGCAGGCTCCGGTAAGAAAGTGCGTAATTGGTTCCATAGCAACCTGCAACCCATACTAAACTGCCGCCGCAGGCTCTTATAATCCACCCCATGGGCAACCAAGCCAATCCGAATTCCGATCCGGCCCAGCGTGCTGAAGAATTGCGTGCGGAATTGCGCCGCCACGAGCACCTCTATTACGTTCTTGACGCGCCGGAGATTTCCGACGCCGAGTACGACACGCTGATGAACGAACTGAAGGCGATCGAGGCAGCGCACCCCGATCTGCTAACGCCCGACTCGCCCACCCAGCGCGTAGGCGGCAAGCCTGCGGAGGGCTTCAGGAAGGTGCGCCACTCGCGCCCCATGCTCAGCCTGGACAACGCCTATAACGCAGAGGAGTTGGCCGCGTGGGATCGCCGCGTGCGCGAACTGGCCGGATTGCTGCCCGTGGAATACACGGCCGAACTCAAGATGGATGGGCTGAGCATCGCCCTGCACTATCAAGCGGCCGAAGATGGCGGCGCTCGCCTGGGTGCCGGGATTACTCGCGGCGATGGCCAGACCGGCGAGGATGTAACGTCGAATATTCGCACCATCCGCAGCGTTCCCCTTACCGTCTCCGCGGACCGGTTGCAGGCAGCAGGCCTTCCGCAGGCCTTTGAAGTGCGCGGCGAAGCGGTGATGCCCGAGGCCGCCTTCCTGCGCCTGAACGAAGAGCGCGAACGCGAGGGCCTGGCGCCGGCTGTCAATCCGCGCAACGCCGCCGCGGGCACACTGCGCACCCTGGAACCAAAAACAGTGGCCAATCGCCGGCTGGACTTCTACGCATATTTCTTGCTTGTCGAGGGCGAGTATTGGCCGCACGGCCAGCAGGCAACGCTCGACACCCTCGCCGCCCTCGGCTTCCGCGTCAATTCCCACCGCAAACTCGTCTCGTCCATTGAGGAGACCATCCAGTTCATCGATGCGGCCGAAGCCAAGCGCGCAACACTTGGGTACGAGATCGACGGAGTCGTGCTCAAGGTGGACTCCCACGCCACCCAGCAGCGCCTGGGCTACACGGGCCGCGCGCCGCGTTGGGCCATCGCTTACAAGTTCACCGCAAAATCGGGCGAGACCCAGGTACGCGAAATCACCGTGCAGGTGGGTCGCACCGGCAAGCTTACGCCCGTAGCCGAACTGGAGCCGGTGTTCATCGGTGGCACAACAGTCAGCCGCGCGACACTGCATAACGCCGACTTCATTGAGCGCCTCGGCATGATGGTGGGCGACTGGGTGCGCGTGGAGCGGGGCGGCGACGTGATTCCCAAGGTGGTGGAAGTGATTGCGAACGCCGAGCACCCCCGGGGAACTGAAGCGTTTCACTTTCCCACTGAATGCCCGGAATGCAAGAGCGAGGTAGTACGCGCCGAAGGCGAAGTGGACTACCGCTGTGTCAACGCCGATTGCCCCGCCAAGCTGCGCGAAAGCCTGCTCCACTTTGGAAGGCGAAGCGTTATGAACATCGAGGGCCTGGGCGATGCGGTGGTGCAGCAGCTGGCGGAAAAGCGACTGGTCACAAGCATCGCGGACCTCTACTCATTGAATGAGGGGTCGCTCGCAAAGCTTGAAAAGGATGTCACTCGGAAGAACAAGACTACCGGCCTGGATGAGACGAAAACAGAGCGTCTTCTTGGCCCAAAGGCCGTTGAAACACTTCTCAGTCAAATTGAGGAATCAAAGAAGGCCGGCCTCGCTCGTGTCCTTATGGGGCTTGGCATCCGCTTCGTAGGTGAGCGAACAGCCCAACAACTTGCAGAGGAATTTGGCTCGATTGAGAACATCAAAGGCGCTTCGGCTGAAGAACTGGAGCGCGTGGAGGAAGTCGGCCCACGCATCTCGCAAGCCATTATCGAGTTTTTTGCAATAGAGTCGAACAAGCATCTCATCAAGAGCTTGGAAGACTCTGGGGTGTACATGAAGGCTGAGAAGAAACGGCGCTCAGCGCAGTTGACCGGACTCACCTTTGTGCTCACCGGCACACTGCCCACGCTTAGCCGAGAAGATGCTAAAGCCAGGATTGAGGGTGCGGGTGGGAAGGTCTCCGGATCGGTGAGCAAGAAAACCAACTACGTTGTGGCAGGAGAGGAGGCTGGTTCCAAGCTCGAAAAGGCTCGCGACCTAAATATTCCCGTGATTGATGAGGATGGGCTCTTGACCCTGCTTGAATCAGGATCGACCTCAGAATAGGAAGACTTAGCACGACACGCCCTAGGCGAGTTAAGCTGCTAACTATCCGCTCAGAAGGGAAAGACCATGGTGGCGCTGCTAACATTTGTTTTTCTGGCAATCGTTATAGTTGTTTTCGCCGTGCATTTTCGCCGTGAAGCTCGAAGCTCAGATTTGCGAATCGGCGCCCCTTCAGCACCGGATAGCCCGAGGGCCGCCGAATCCCGGAACCCTCCTACCGGTGACAGCCCGTCGCTCGCCCCACCCCGGCCAATCGCACTGCACGAGTCTGCGATCCGTTTTCAGGCGTGGAAATTGGCACGCTCACAATCGAGAGAGCAACCGGCCGCCACGGCTCCAATCCCTGCAATATCAATCTGCCCTCCCGGGTTCCCGAGCGAGTTCGTGGTTTTGGACCTTGAAACAACCGGTCTCGATCCTTCGACGGACGAAATCATCGAATTCGGGGCGATTCGCACCAATCATGAGACCGGCGCGCGGACCCCTTTTCAATCGCTCGTAAAACCGCAGCGTAGAGTGCCCCGACACATCACTGAAATGACGGGCATCTCGCAGGCAATGGTCGAGAGCGAGGGTCGCCATCTACAGGAGGTGCTAGCTGAATTCGTTGGATTCATTCAGGACTTGCCCATCGTCATTTTCAACGCATCGTTTGATATGGGGTTCCTGCAGAATGCCGCTAGGAGGCACGGGATCTCAATCAACAACCCGTACACATGCGCCTTGCAGATGGCGCGGCGCGCCTGGCCCGAACTGCCAAGCCACAGTCTCGCGGACTTGGCAAGAATCAAGAACTTGCCCGAGGAAAACACACATCGCGCTCTCGGTGACTGCACGCGGGCTCTCCTCATATTTACAGCTGCGGCAAGGGAATGCGGCGGTCAAATACGATGGAACGCTCTTCGAACATCGCGAGTGGAACAGCCATTAGCCAGACGCGAGACTCAGAATTGGCAAACAAGGATCGAGCCTTCAATTCAAAATGGACTTGCCGGTCTGTTAGTGGATCTCGGAATACCTGCCGTGGGCGAGCGGACCGCTGAGTCCCTTGCTCAGAGATTCGGATCAATGGAATCACTCATGAAGGCAACCGCCGAGGAGTTGGAGTGTGCGGAGCATGTTGGTCCGCGTATCTCGCAGGCCATTCTGGAGTTTTTTATGCAGCCCGCAAATCTCGCGCTGATTCAGAGTTTGAAAGATGCGGGTGTGAATTTGACCGCGGAGAAAAAGCAGCGCTCGGCGCAGTTGGCTGGACTCACCTTTGTGCTTACAGGCACCTTGCCCACGCTG
>Ga0182030_10006761_pt1 | contig 24107 bp, 17 predicted proteins | sample 812S3MmetaG_FD_121299 | JGI IMG/M metagenome (GOLD analysis project Ga0182030, IMG submission 121299) | Permafrost microbial communities from Stordalen Mire, Sweden - 812S3M metaG (Illumina Assembly) | ecosystem: Environmental > Terrestrial > Soil > Wetlands > Permafrost | place: Sweden...
GTGACCGTCACCGTACCCCCCCAGCGCACTGCGGTTCGCCACGTAAAGCGCCCCATCCTTACCGCCGCAGATCAGCAAGTGCTGCGGGAAAGGACTCGTGCCCGGCAGATCCGCGAGGACGGCCGCGCCGCCCGCGCCAAAATCGGAATCGGTGGTGTTGTCGGTGGCCTGGTCCGTCGGGGTCAAATACTGGGACACGGTTAGCGACGGGGTCAACTGCAGCAGGGAATCGCCATAGTCGTCGGTGGTTCCGCTGCTATTCGCGGCGTCGAAAATGCCGTTGCCGGTGACGAGATAGAGATTGCCGCTGGCATCCGCCGCCGGCGCGCCGCCGCTCATCCAGATGCCGGCACCGCCAAAGGTCCCCGGGTTGACATTGGGCGCCGCGTTGAACACCGCGGTCTGTGAAAATGACGCGCCGTAGTGGTAGCCCATCATCCAACCATAAAAGGTGGGTTTATCCTCGTGCGATGCCCAGGCGATGTAGACATTCCCGTTGACGAAGGCGAGACCGGCGCGCTGATTCTCCTGACGCGCGTTGAAGGTGTCCGTGGTTCCGCCGTCGCCGTTCCCGGCCGCCGTGCCCGCGATCAGCATCGGGGATCCGGCCTTTTCGTTCCCGGTGGTGATATCGATGGCATGAATCCGCTGAAAGAAATTGGATTGGGTGGAGTCCGTGGACTTCGACACCACGTACAGGATGTTGGTGCTGGGATCGATGACGGGCGTGCCGGTCACGCCCACCTCCGGCATGATGTCGCCGCTCCCATAGCCCAGCAGGGAATTGGGTACGCTGGTTTCGCCGGCCGCCGCGCCGTGACTGGCATCGATCAAGCTCGCGTGCCAGAGCTGCACGCACGGACTCGCGTCCGCATCGAAGGCGAACACGCTGTCGTGCTGGGTCGCCACGTACACGACGTTGTGCTGTGCGCCGTTGACGGTCAGATTGGCGACCCACAGCGGCTGGCCGTAGATGGCGCCGTCCACGGCACAGGCGGCGAGCTTGCCGAAGCCGGTGCCGTTCACGTTGGCCGGAGTCAGCGCATATTCCTGGGTATTGGCGCCGTCCCGGGCCAGGTCGTTGTGATAGGTGTACACGCCCGGAAGGCTGGTCACACCCAATGTCGCGGTGCCGGAGTCGGTGCCGCTGGCGGCAAGTATCGTGTGCAGCCCCGCGGCGGTCCCGGGCGTGTAGGTGGCGGTGGTGGCACCGGTTGCCACAATCGTGCCCACGGTGGCATTGCCGCCCGCAATGGTATCGACTGACCACGTCGGCGTGCCCCCGCCGGGCACGGTCGCCGTGAATTGCTGCGTCTGCCACACCGTGATTCCGCCGGCTTTGGGCGTTACCGTCACCGTGCCCGTGGCGATCGTGACCGTGGCGGTCGCGGCTGCACTGGTGCCCGCGGCGCCGCTACAGGTCAACGAGTAGCTGGCAGCGGCCGTCAACGCGCCGGTCGACTGGCTGCCGGTGGGGGCCAACGCGCCGGCGAACGTACCGCCCGTGCCCGTACAGGACGTGGCATTTGTCGAACTCCAGGTCAACAGGGAAGCGGCGCCACTGACGACCGCGGTGGGATTTGCCGTCAGCGTGGCGGTGGGCGTCGGCGCAATCGTCACCGTGGCAGTCGCGGCGGTGCTCGTACCTCCCACACCGGTGCAGGCCAATAAATAGGTCGCATTCGCCGTAAGCGCCCCGGTCGACTGCGTGCCGCTGACGGCCTTTGCGCCGCTCCAGCCGCCCGAGGCGGTGCAGGCGGTCGCATTCGTCGAACTCCAGGTCAGCGTGGAGGCCGCGCCGGTGGCAATCGCGGTTGGGGCTGCCGTCAGCGTGACGGTGGGCGCCGGCACGAGGGTCACCGTCGCGGTCGCGGCGGGACTCGTGCCCCCGGCACCGGTGCAGGTCAACGAATAAGTCGCGCTTGCCGTGAGCGCTCCCGTCGCCTGGCTGCCGCTGGTCGCCAACGTGCCGCTCCAGCTGCCCGAGGCCGTGCAGGACGTCGCATTCGTCGAACTCCACGTCAGCGTGGACGCACCGCCGCTGGCAATCGCGGTCGGTGACGCGGCCAGCGTCGCGGTGGGCGCCGGTGGCGGTGGTGGTGGAGGCGTGACGGTGACGCTGGCCACGACTGCAGTACTTGTGCCTCCGGCACCCGTACAAGTCAACGAATAGCTGGCGTTCGCCGTCAACGCTCCGGTGCTCTGGGTGCCGCTCGTCGCCAACGTGCCGCTCCAGCCGCCCGAGGCCGTGCAGGAAGTCGCGTTGGTCGAACTCCACGTCAACGTGGACGCCGCGCCACTGGCAATCGTCGTCGGACTCGCGGTCAGCGTGGCGGTGGGCGCCGGAGTGACCGTCACCGTGGCGGTCGCGGCGGTGCTGGTGCCTCCGGCACCCGTGCAAGTCAACGAATAGCTGGCGTTCGCCGTCAACGCACCGGTGCTTTGGGTGCCGCTCGTCGCCAACGTGCCGCTCCAGCCGCCCGAGGCCGTGCAGGAAGTCGCGTTGGTCGAACTCCAGGTCAACGTGGACGCCGCACCACTGTCGACGGCAGTCGGTGCCGCGGTGAGCGACCCGGTGGGCAGCGGCGAAACGGCGGCCGTCGGCGACTTGGATCCACCGCATGCCGCGAGGAGCAGCGCCGCAACCACCGCCACAATCGGAGTCAATCCACGCATGCGCGACATCCCTTCAGAATCTTATTACATAATCCACTTCGTCGAAGTGGCCGGACCGGGACGATAGTTACACGAGCGAGCGGGCGAGTTCCATCATGCTGTTGGTCCCCCGCCGCAAAATCCCGGCATTGGTGGCCTACCGTCCGCAAGGCGGAGTTTGGCGCCGCCTGAGGCCAGCGCTCACCGCGCGGGTCTCGCACCCCGTCGAGCGCTCAATGCGGAGCCTGGGAAAGCCGGTCGAGATAGCGCGCGATCACGTCGATTTCGACGTTCACGCCGGCACCGACGACGAGATCGCCCAGGGTCGTGACCTCGCGCGTGTGCGGAATAATGTTCACGTCGAAGAGGCGGTCACCCACCCGATTCACGGTCAGGCTCACGCCATTCAAGCAGATGGAGCCTTTCGCCGCCACGAAGCGCATCAGCGCCGCCGGCAGCTCGAATTCGAGGCGCCACGAGCGGCCGTCCTGCTCCGCGGCGGTCAGGCGTCCGACCGCATCGACGTGCCCGCTCACCATGTGGCCGCCCAGCGCGTCGCCGGCGCGCAGGCTGGGTTCGAGGTTCACGCGCGAGCCGCTCCCCACCGCGCCAAGCGTTGTTTTCGACATGGTCTCCCGCGAAACGTCGGCGAAGAAGGCGGTTCCGTCGCGGCGCGTCACCGTGAGACACACGCCCTGTACGCTGACGCTGTCGCCGAGCTGCGAGCGGGCGGCGTCGAGATCGGGTGCGTCTATCCCGAGTTCCAGGTCCCCGCCCTTCTCCTCGACGTGCAGTACGCGCCCGGTGGCAACGATCAGTCCGGTGAACATGTGCGCTCCTTTCTGGGTATGAGCCGAAGCCGGAGATCATCCCCGATCAACCGCTGTTCGAAGTATTCAAAGTGTGGAGGCGGCCCAGGGTCCTTGAGGCCGGTCAACGATGCCAGCGGCGGCGCGTCGGCGCCCAGGAAGTGCGGTGCCACATACAGGACCAGCTCGTCCACCAAGTCCGCCTCGAGCAGCGCCGCGGCCAACCGCGGGCCGCATTCCACCAGCAGTTCGTTGATCTCGAGGTCGGTCAGCGCGTCGAGCACCGCGCGCAGATCCAGGCCGCGCGGCACCCGCGGCACCCGCCGCGTGCGCTCGTCGAGCGCCGCTTGGGGCCGGGCGTCCGGCGCCGCGAACACCAGATAGCTGCCGCCCTTGAAGATTTTCGCCTGCGGCGCACACGTGAGCGCAGGATCGAGGATGACGCGCAGCGGCTGGCGGATCCAGGGACCGTACGCCAGGCGCACATCGAGCCGTGGATCGTCGGACCGCACCGTGCCGGCACCGGTCATGACCGCAGAGCTGCGGGCACGCCAGCGCTGCACATCCTCTCGGGCGGCCCGTCCGGTGATCCAACCTCCGGCGGCACCGGCCGCAGCCGTGCGCGCATCCAGGCTCATCGCCAGCTTGAGTCGCACGAACGGCCGGCCGCGCTCGAAGCGTGAAAAAAAACCGGGATTCAGTGCGCGGGCGGCGTCCTCGAGCAGACCCGCGGAGACGAGGATACCGGCCGCGGTAAGCCGCCGGAGGCCCGCACCGGCCACCTTCGGATTGGGGTCGACCGACGCGCACACGACCCGATGGACGCCCGCGGCAATCAAGGCATCGGCGCAGGGCGGCGTGCGTCCGGTATGGTTACACGGTTCCAGCGTCACGTATGCGGTCGAGCCCTGGGTGTCACCCGCGGCGGCGCGCAACGCCAGTACCTCGGCATGCGGCTCGCCGGCCCGGGCGTGCCAGCCCTCCCCGATCACCCGGCCGTCGCGCACCAGCACGCACCCGACGCGCGGATTTGGATCGGTGGTATTAAGACCCAGCTCTGCAAGCTCCAAGGCCCGTGCCATCCAGGCCCGGTCGTTCGCGAGCACCGGCGGTTCCGTCGCGGCCGTCACTGGCGGTCGCCCCCGGGCTCGTCGCCCGGCAGCAGCGGCAGCTGGTTCCTGCTCGGCGGTTCGCGGCGCCGCCGCTGACGTCGCAGCTGATCGATCTCGGTACGAAAGGCCTCGATGTCCTGGAAGCTCAAATACACGGACGCGAAGCGCACATAAGCCACCTCGTCGAGCTGACGCAGTTCCTCCATCACCATCTCGCCGACGGTGCGGGACGCTACCTCACGCTCACCGAGACTGCGCAGTTTGTGGCATATCCGGGCAACCGCCGCTTCGGTCGCTTCCCGGCTGACGGGACGCTTCTCCAGCGCCTTCAACAGCCCCGCGAGAAGCTTGTTCTCGTCAAAGGGCTCGCGGCTGCGGTCATTCTTGACCACGGTGGGCAGCAACAGCTCCGCCGTCTCGAACGTCGTAAAGCGCTCCGTGCACTCGAGACATTCGCGGCGCCGGCGAATCTGCCGTCCTTCGCCGGCCAGCCGCGAATCGATGACCTTAGTCTCCGAATGACCGCAAAATGGGCAATGCATGGAGGCGGCTCAGGCTGAACCCGTCCAGGCTCCCAGGGTCCGGCCAGCCTCACGCATACACGGGGAAGCGCCGGCACAGCGCCAGCACGTCGCCGCGCACCCGCTCGACCACCGACTCGTCGCCCAGCGCATCGAGCACGTCCGCAATCCACGTGGACAACAGCCGCACTTCCGGCTCCTTGAAGCCGCGCGTGGTGACCGCAGGGGTGCCGATGCGAAGACCGCTGGTCACCATGGGCGGCCGGGGATCGTTGGGCACCGCGTTCTTGTTGACGGTCATATGCGCCCGGCCGAGGGCGGCGTCCGCGTCCTTGCCCGTGATGTTCTTGTCGATCAAATCGACCAGGAACAGGTGATTGTCGGTGCCGCCGGAGACGATCTTGTAGCCGCGGTCCTGAAGCACGCGGGTCATCGCGCGGGCATTCGCCACGATCTGTGCGGAATACACTTTGAATTCAGGTTGCAGCGCCTCTTGAAACGCGACCGCCTTGGCGGCGATGACGTGCATCAGGGGGCCGCCCTGAGTGCCCGGAAACACCATGGAGTTGAACTTCTTGTGCAGTTCGGGATGGGGCCGCGCCAGAATCAATCCACCGCGCGGGCCGCGCAGGGTCTTGTGGGTGGTGGTGGTCACGACATCGGCGAGGGGCACCGGATTCGGGTACAAGCCGGTCGCCACGAGGCCGGCGACGTGCGCCATGTCCACGAACAAATAGGCGCCGACCGCATCGGCGATGGCGCGGAAACGGGGAAAGTCGATAATGCGCGAATAGGCCGAGAAACCCGCCACCACCACCTTGGGACGATGTTCCAGCGCCAGGCGCTCCACCTGGTCATAGTCGATTTCGCCGGTATCGGGTTTGACGCCGTATTGGACGCCCTTGAACAGCTTGCCGGAAAAATTCACCTTCGCGCCGTGGGTCAGGTGGCCGCCATGATCCAGGCTCATGCCGAGTATGGTGTCCCCCGGGTTCAGCAGGGCGAGATAGACGGCCGCGTTCGCCTGCGAGCCCGAATGCGGCTGCACATTGGCATACGCTGCGCCGAACAGCTGTTTGGCGCGGTCGATCGCAAGCTGCTCGGCGACGTCGACGAACTCGCAGCCGCCGTAATAACGTTTGCCGGGATAGCCTTCCGCGTACTTGTTCGTGAGCACGGAGCCCTGCGCCTCGAGCACGCGCGGACTGGTGTAGTTCTCCGAGGCGATCAGTTCGATGTGATCTTCCTGCCGTGTCCGTTCGTCGGCTATGGCTTTCGCAAGTTCGGGATCGAAGCCGGCAATCGTCATCGAGAAATTGAACATGAGCGGATCTCCCTTGGATAGCCGCCGATTGTAGCCGATCGGCGGCGCTCCGTGGCTTACTCAGACAGGCTCCTGGGCGACGCTCTCGATGAAGGACCGCACCACGCCGGACCAGGCCCGGGCGAGGTTTCGCCGGTTGTACCCCCCGCCCCCCACAGCCAGCACCCGGCCGTGGCCCTGACGATCCGCAATCGCGCACAGGCGCCGGGCTGCGTGCGCATGCGCCGCTTCGGTGAAGCGCAAATGCGTGATCGGGTCGCCGGCGAGGCTGTCGGCCCCGCACTGAAACACGATGAACTCCGTGGGGTAGGCGTCCAAATGAGCCTCGACCCGCGCCCAGGCGGCGATGAAGTCCTCGTCCCCCGATCCGGGCGGCAGCGGCAGATTGAGCTTGACGCCCTCGGCCGCGCCGCTGCCCGTCTCGACGGCGGCACCCGTCCCCGGATACAGATGTTCGCCGTCCTCGTGGATGTCGGCAAAGATCAGATCGGGGTCGTTCTCGAACCCGTAAAACACGCCGTCCCCGTGGTGGGCATCGATGTCGACATAGGCGACACGCCGCACACCGTACCGCGACCGCAGGATTTCCACCGCAACCCCACAGTCGTTGAACACGCAAAAACCCGCGGCGCGGTCGCGCGCGGCGTGGTGCAGACCGGCGATCGGCACGAAGGCCCGCCGGCTGGCTCCCGACATGAGCGACTCGACGGCGACCAGGGTGGCGCCGACCACTGAACCCGCGGCCTCGAAGACGCCGCGAAACGCGGGCGTATCGCCGCCGTCGAGATAACCCTCGCCGGTCTGCGATTTCTGCCGCACGAATTCCACGTAGTTGCCGGTGTGAAAGGAGGTCAGTTCCTCGAGGCTCGCCATGCGCGGTGGATGATGCAGGACATCGGCGGCCAGCCCCTGGGCGGCGAGTTCGCGCACGAAACACTCATGACGATCCGACCCGAATGGGTGACCGTTGCCGAACCCGTAACGGGCAATGGACTCTCCGGCGACCACGGCGACAGGTACAGACATTGGCCGAACGATAGCATGGCCGGCCGCCGCCAGTGTCAATCGTCGTGACAAGCTTCCGCAAGTCGCGGATAATCCGATCGTTCCCCCGTTCGGCACCTTTTCACCGTAGGTAGCACATGGCTCAGTTCATTTACACCATGAACCGGGTTGGCAAGGTTGTGCCACCCAAGCGCGTCATCCTGCGCGACATCTCCTTGAGTTTTTTTCCGGGCGCGAAAATCGGCGTCCTCGGCCTCAACGGTTCGGGCAAGTCGACCCTGCTCAAGATCATGTCGGGACTCGACCAGGAGATTGAGGGAGAGGCCCGTCCGCAGGCTGGCATCAAGGTCGGCTATCTCCCACAGGAGCCGCTCCTCGATGAGACCAAGACCGTGCGTGAGGTCGTCGGCGAGGGCGTGGGCGACGTCCAGAGCCTGATCGACCGCTTCAACGCCATCAGCGACCGTTTCGCCGAGCCGATGTCGGACGACGAAATGAACAAGCTGATGGAGCAACAAGCGAAAATGCAGGATGCGATCGACGCGGTCGGCGGCTGGGAACTGGAACGCAAGCTCGAGATCGCTGCGGACTCGCTGCGTCTGCCGCCTTGGGATGCCGTGATCGGCAACCTCTCGGGCGGCGAAAAACGCAGGGTCGCGCTGTGCCGGCTGCTGCTGTCGAAACCGGACATGCTGCTGCTCGATGAGCCCACCAACCACCTGGACGCGGAATCCGTGGCCTGGCTCGAACACTTTCTCGAGGAGTATCCGAGCACGGTCATCGCGGTGACCCACGATCGTTACTTCCTCGACAACGTCGCGGAATGGATTCTCGAACTCGACCGCGGACACGGCATTCCCTGGGAGGGAAATTACTCGTCGTGGCTGGAACAGAAGGGACAGCGCCTCGCTCAGGAGGAGCGCCAGCAGGATGCGCTCGCGAAGACCCTCAAGCGGGAGTTGGAATGGGTGCGCACCAACCCGAAGGCGCGCCAGGCCAAGTCGAAGGCGCGTCTGCAGCGCTACGAGGAGCTTGCCTCGCAGGAATTCCAGAAGCGCAATGAAACCAACGAGATCTACATCCCGCCCGGCGAACGCCTCGGCGATCTCGTCATCGAGTGCAAGGACGTGCGAAAGGCGTTCGGCGAGCGGTTGCTGATCGAGTCCTTGAGCTTCAGCCTGCCCGCCGGCGGCATCGTCGGGATCATCGGGCCGAACGGCGCCGGCAAGACCACCCTCTTCCGCATGCTGGCCGGCATCGACAAGGCCGACAGCGGCGACATCCGCGTCGGTCCGTCCGTGAAACTCGCCTACGTCGACCAGTCCCGACAGGCGCTCAACGACAAGAACACCGTGTGGCAGGAGATCTCCGGCGGTCTCGATCTCATCAAGGTGGGAAACTACGAAACGTCCTCGCGCGGCTACGTCGGCCGGTTCAACTTCAAGGGCACCCAACAGCAGCAGTTCATCGGCGACCTGTCGGGCGGCGAACGCAACCGCGTGCATCTCGCCAAGGTGTTGAAGTCGGGCGGCAACGTGCTGCTGCTCGACGAGCCGACCAACGACCTCGACATCGAAACCCTGCGCGCGCTCGAGGAAGCACTCGTGGCGTTTCCCGGCTGCGCGGTCGTCATCTCACACGATCGCTGGTTCCTCGACCGCATCGCGACGCACATCCTGGCCTTCGAGGGCGATTCGCAGGTCGCCTGGTTCGAGGGCAACTATCAGGAATATGTCGAGGACTACAAGCGCCGCAAGGGCGAGGACGCCTCCCAGCCCCACCGCATCCGCTACAAACCCCTGACGGGCTGAACCATGAGCATATACATCACGCCCCAAGACGAACTGCACGTCGAACACCAGGGAATCGCCCTGACCTGTCCGCACTGCCAGACCCTGACGCACGTGACGCCGGCGGCGACTCCGCATTTCGACGACCTTGCGCGCCGCACCCCCAAACAGGTCGGAATCGTGTTCAGCTGCGATGCCTGCGGGGAGCCCATCTTCCTCAAGTTCATCGTGAAGGCGTACAACGCGTTGCGCGTCGAACTCGCCCCGAATTACATCGAGGTCGAGCGCGCGCGCGAAAACTTCCCCCTCACCTATCTGCCCCAGGAGGCGGAAGACCTGTTCCGCGAGGCGTTGGGATGTTATTCGGCCGGCTGTTTCAACGCCTTCGGCTCGATGAGCCGGCGAACGGCGCAGACCCTGTTCCGCGAACTCGGTGAGCGGGGCAAACTGGAACTTTTCGACACGCTCCAGGACATCCGCACGCTCGCCGAACTCGACGACGACAGTTTCGCGGTGCTGCGGGCCGTCCTCTTCGGCAGCGACAGCGACCCCTGGCCGCACCAACCGCGTTTGAACGCGGAGCACGCCGGCATGCTTCTTGAGGTGATGCGCGATCTGCTGTACCAGACCTTTGTGCGCAAGGCCCGCCTCGTGCAGGCGATGACCTTCCGCAAGTTCGTGGCGCCGCAACTCGAGGCGGCGAACTAGCCCAGGAACACCCGCGCGTTGCGGAACAGCCGCATCCAGCCGCCGTCCTCGCCCCACTCCCGGGGGCTCCAGGAATTTTGCACAGTCCTGAACACGCGCTCCGGATGCGGCATCAGCGCCGTGACCCGGCCGTCGTCGGTGCAGATGCCGGCGAGTCCGAGCGGCGACCCGTTGGGGTTGAAGGGATGTACGAGAGTCGGCTCCTCGTGATGATCCACGAACTGCAGGGTCACCAGCCCCCGGTCGAGCAGATCGGCGCCGCCCCGCTCTCTCGACAATTCGGCCAACCCTTCGCCATGGGCGACGACGATCGGCAGCACGGACCCGTGCATCCCGCCGAACAACACCGAATTCGAGCGCGGCACGCTCACCAGACAGAGGCGCGCCTCGTACTGTTCCGAGCGGTTGCGCACGAAGCGCGGCCAATGCGCAGCACCGGGTATCAGGTCCTTGAGCGCCGCCAGCATCTGGCAGCCGTTGCATACGCCGAGCGTGAAGGTCGCGGGGCGCGCGAAAAATGCGGAAAACTCGTCGCGCGCCATCTCGTTGAAGAGGATCGACTTCGCCCAGCCCTCGCCCGCGCCGAGCACATCCCCGTAGGAAAAGCCGCCGCAGGCGACGAGTCCGTCGAAGCGCCCGAGACGTACGCGGGACGAAAGAACGTCCGTCATGTGTACGTCATAGGCATCGAATCCCGCACGCGTGAACACCGCCGCCATTTCCGTCTGGCTGTTGACGCCCTGTTCCCGCAGGATGGCGACCGCCGGGCGGGCACCCCGCAGCACGTAGGGCGCCGCAACGTCCTCGGAAGGGTCGTAGGTGAGTCGGGCATGCAGCCCCGGATCACCGGCATCGAGCAGCGATGAATATTCCTCGCGCGCACATTCGGGGTTGTCGCGCAGCGACTGCATCCGGTACGAGGTCTCGCTCCAGCGCAGTTGCAGTTCGACGCGCGTCGCCGAATACACGATGGCACCACCGGCCCGTACCGTCACGATGGCGGAGGCGGGCATGCCGCCGCCGTCCGCCGCGACGCTGCGCGCGCCGGAGGGACGGCCCACGTCGTGGGTATGGGCACCGAGTCCGTGGCGCCGCAGCACCTCGCGCGCTTCCCCGGCACGGGCGGCCGGCACCTGGACCACCGCGCCGAGTTCCTCCGCAAAACAGGCCGCGACGGCATCCGCCCCGGGCGGCAGATCGATGTCGAGGCCGCAATGGGTGGCGAAGGCCATTTCGAGCAGCGTCACGAGCAGACCGCCGTCCGACCGGTCATGGTAGGCGAGCGCCAGGCCACGGTCCTTCAGTTCAGTCACCGCGGTGAAAAACCGCACCAGCAGGGCCGGCTCATCGAGGTCGGCCGGCGCACCGCCGGACCGTTCCCAGACCTGAGCCCAGCAGGAGCCACCCAGGCGATTCCGGCCGCAACCCAGATCGATCAACAGCAGTCGCGACGGCGCGGACAGGTCGAGCTCCGGCGTCAACGTGCGACGTGCATCCCCCACGGGCGCAAACCCGGAGATGATCAGCGACACCGGTGCCAGCATGGACTGCGTTTCCGCACCTTCATTCCAGACGGTCCTCATCGACAACGAATCCTTGCCGACCGGGATGACCAGACCCAGCGCGCTGCACAATTCGACGCCCACCGCGCGCACGGTGGCATACAGATCGGCATCCTCCCCAGGTTCACCGCACGCAGCCATCCAATTCGCCGAGAAGCGGACGTCGGTGAGCCTGCGGACGTCGGCCGCGGCGATGTTCGTGATCGCCTCGCCGACGGCCAGGCGACCGGACGCCGGGGCATCGAGCACCGCGACGGGTGTTCTTTCGCCCATGGACATGGCCTCGCCGCCGTATCCTTCGAAATCGCGCAAGGTGACCGACACGTCCGCGACGGGAACCTGCCAGGGGCCGACCATTTGGTCGCGGCTGATGAGTCCTCCCACGGATCGGTCGCCGATGGTGATGAGGAACGACTTGCAGGCGACCGTGGGCAGACACAGCAGCCGGTCCAACGACTCGGCCAGCGGCGCACCCGCCGTCGACAGCGTCAGCGCCGAGCGGAGGCGGGTCTGGACCTGGCGCGTCATGCGGGGAGCGTTGCCGAGCAACATTTCGACCGGCATGTCCACCGGCAAGCGGTCGAACAACGTATCGACGACGCGGAGCACGCCGTCGCCGGTGATTTCACCGACCACGGCGAAGGGACAGCGCTCCCGCTCGCAGAGCGCGGCAAATGCGCCGGTGCTCCCGGGCACGAGGGCGAGAACGTAGCGCTCCTGCGCCTCGTTGCACCAGATCTCCATCGGCGAGAGGCCGGATTCGGCGCTCGGAATCCGGCGCAGATCGATGCGTCCGCCGCGACGGCTGTGGGCGATCGCTTCGGGCAGCGCATTCGACAAACCGCCCGCGCCGACGTCGTGGATCAGCAGGATCGGATTGGCGGCGCCGAGAGCCCAGCAACCGTCGATGACCTCCTGGGCACGACGCTGCATTTCCGGATTGCCGCGCTGCACCGACGCAAAATCCAGATCGGACGTGCTGCGCCCGCTGTCCACCGACGAGGCGGCACCGCCGCCCAGACCGATCAGCATGGCAGGGCCGCCGAGTACCACGAGCGGTGCAGCCACGACGACCTCGCGCTTCTCGACGTCGCCGCGCCGCACGTTGCCGAGACCACCGGCGATCATGATCGGCTTGTGGTAGCCGCGCGTCACCTCCCGGCCGTCGGGCTCCCGGGTACGCTGCTCGAACACCCGGAAATAACCGCACGTGTTGGGGCGGCCGAACTCGTTGTTGAAGGCGGCGGCCCCCAGGGGGGCGGCGAGCATGATCTCGAGCGCGGAGGCGATCCGCTCGGGCTTGCCGAGATCGTGCTCCCAGGGCTGCGGCATCCCGGGAATTCGGAGGTTCGACACGGAGAACCCGGTCAGGCCCGCCTTGGGTTTGGCACCAATGCCCGTCGCGCCTTCGTCGCGAATTTCACCGCCCGAGCCGGTCGCGGCCCCGGGGAACGGTGAAATGGCGGTCGGATGATTATGCGTCTCGACCTTCATCACAATGTCGACGGGTTCGAGGACCCCGCCGTACCGATGAGTGTGCGGATCCGGAAAGAAACGGATGCCGGGCGCGCCCTCGATCACCGCCGCATTGTCGCGATAGGCGGAGAGCACGCCGGCAGGGTTCGCCGCATGGGTTGCCCGGATCATCGCAAACAAGGACTGCGGCATCGGCCGACCGTCCACGATGAAATCCGCGTTGAAAATCTTGTGACGGCAATGTTCCGAGTTCGCCTGCGCAAACATCATCAGTTCGACGTCGGTGGGATCGCGCCCGAGCCGTCCGAACGCGGCGACCAGATAATCGATTTCCTCCGCCGACAGGGCGAGTCCCCAGTCGACATTCGACCGGGAGAGCGCGACCCGACCATCGCCGCCCAGCGCGACGGTGCGCAGAGGCCGGGGCGCCGCGCTCTCGAACATCGCCGCCGGATCCTCAGGCTGGATCCAGACCGATTCGGTCATGCGGTCATGCAAAAGCGCGGCGAGACCGCGCAATGCGTCCGGGGACATGGGCGCATCGCCTGAGATGATGTAACGGATGCCGCGCTCCAGCCGACGGACGGCGGTGAGTCCGCAGACGTGCGCGATGTCGGTTGCCTTGCTGGACCACGGTGAAACCGTGCCCACGCGCGGTGTGACCAGAAGCGACTGTCCCCGGTCGTCGGTGGCGTGAGTGCGCGGCCCATAATCGAGCAGTTTGCCCAGCACTTCGAGTCCGTTCTCGTCGAGCGGCGAGGCGAGATCGGCGAAATGCACGTAGCGCGCCGCAACGGCGTCGACCCGGTCGTTCCGGGACCGCAATGACCGCAGCAATTTCTCGAGCCGGAATTGCGACAGCGCGGGCGCGCCGGGCACTGTTAACATACGAAATTCTAACAGAAGTGCGGACTATTTACGGGCGTTCGAGTCTCCGCCCGGGGTATAAATCGGCACGGGAAACTGCGACACGTTAGACCCCTCGAGAGCCACGATCTTGCTGACCCCCTGTTTCTTGACCTCGTCGATGCGCAGCACCGAATGCATGGGCAGGTACGTGCGCTTTACTTCGTTGAATTCGGCCTTTATCTTTTCCTCTGCGGGATCGACCACCACCGACGAACGCTCGCCGAACACGAGTTCCTCGACCTCGATGAAACCGAACAGGCTGCCGTGGCTCACCTTTCGGGCATAGATCTCGTAGACCTTGCCTTGATTCACGAACAGAACTTTAAAAATGTGACTCGCGGCCATTTAGAAGGCTCCAAGCATTGCTAGCATTTCACCATATTATACGGGCACTTAGCGCAAATATTCGGACCCATCGGAGGGATCGGCAATGACCTTGCGCCTGAGCGTCGTCAGCGAGCATGGAATACGCCTCGGCGCCCACTCCACCAAAGTGTTCGGCGTGCACGGCGGCAGCATAGGACGCGGCACCGACAACGAGTGGATTCTACCCGACCCCGAGCGCTACTTGTCGGGCAAACACGCCCGCGTAGACTTCCGGGCGGGCTCGTACGTGCTCGTCGACACCAGTTCGAACGGCACCTACGTCAATGGGGCCCAGGTGCCGCTCGGCAAGTACCATGACTATGTCCTCAAGGATGGCGACTACGTCCGTCTGGGCGAATACGAACTTCTGGCCAGCATCGACAAGAGCAACGATTTTCCGCCGGATCAGAGCGCCATCGTCGCCTATGACGGCGAATCCCGGAGTTCGGCGGCGGCCAAATCCACCGCCAACGACTTGGGTGCCGACCTCGATCTTAGCCTGCTGCTCGAGGCGAGCGACAGTCTCGCCGAACAGGTCGAACGTCAGCCGCGCGCGGCCCACGCCCAGCCGGCTGCGGCGACCGGTCTGCCGGATCCCGACCCGTTTCCCCTGGACGACGACGCCTCCGGCACGCCATGGCACATGATGACGCGCCCGCTCAAGGTCGAGGCCCGCGATCCGGGCATACCCGGCTCCCCTGCTGCGAGCAGCGCAACCCCCCCCAGCGCCGGTCCGCGGGCGGCCCCCGCCTTGTTCGACGGCGACATCGACGCCGGGCTCGCCGCATTTTGCCGCGGCGCCGGCATCGATCCGCGCAACATCACGCCGGAGGCCCGCACGGCCGCCCTGCAGTTGGCCGGTCAGTTGCTGCGTGAATCGGTCCTCGGGCTCATGGACCTCAATCACGGCCGCAACGAGTTTCGCAACCGCTTCCGCATTCCCGCGCCGCCCGACGACGGCGCACAGTCGCCCCTCAACTTCTCCCAGGGGGTCGATGAGGCGTTGATCCGCCTCCTGAGCACCGTCTCGTCACGGGCGGGATCCGTCCGTGCGATCCGCGACAACTTCGAGGAATTGAAGGCCCAGACCTCCGCATCGCTCACCGCCACCCACGGCGCGTTCGAGGAGTTCCTGCAGCGGGTCGATCCCAAGGAACTCGAGGAGCGGTTCGACCGGGCCGCCAAACGCGGCGTGTTCGGCACGCAAAACAAGGGACGATATTGGGAAATGTACGCCGAAATGTTCACGGGGTTGGCCCAACGGCCGGCGGACGGCTTCCCGCACTTGTTCGTGGAGGCCTTCGCCAGGGCGTACGAGACTAAACTGCGAACACTCGTCCCCCCGCGGCGCAGCGCCTTCGGCGCCGACCGCGAAGAGGCGGGCGAACCGGGCGGCGTGGCCGTCGGCGATCCGTGATTTCACCGTGCGACTGCTGATTGTCGAGGACGATGACATCGTGGCCGACGCGATCGGGCGCGGCCTGGCGGCCGCCAACTACTCGATCCACCGCGTCGCGAGCGCGGAGACGGCCCAGGCGGCCCTCGCGAACGAGCAATTTGCAATGGCCGTCATCGACGTCGGTCTTCCGGGATCCGACGGGCTGACTCTGGTGCGCCGGCTGCGCAGCGCGGGAGTGACGCTGCCCACGCTCATTCTCACCGCACGGTGCACGCTCACCGACAAGGTGAAGGCGCTCGACCTCGGCGCCGATGATTTCCTGAGCAAGCCCTTCGAACCCGCGGAGCTCGTCGCGCGCTGCCGCGCGCTGATGCGCCGTGCCAGCGGCGCGCTCGACGGCGTGATCAAGCTCAACCGCATGAGCGTCGACCTCGGGGGCCGGCGGTTGTCGATCGATGAGGAGGACGTGGAACTCACGGCGCGCGAGTGGCTGCTGCTCGAGTGTCTGGTGCGCCGCACCGGCCAGGTTGTGCCGAAGGAGCGCGTTCAGCAGGCGGTGGCGAGCCCGGAGCACGATGTGTCCCCGAATGCGTTGGAAGCGCATGTGTCGCGGCTGCGCGCCAAGCTGAAGGACGCCGCCGTGATCCGCAGCCTGCGAGGTCTGGGCTACCGGCTCGAAGAAGCGAAGTGAATTCCTCGATCAGCCGGCAGCTGGTGCTTTGGCTGGCGATCCCGTTGATGCTGTTGTCGCTGTGCGGCGGCCTGGTGCATTACTTCAACAACGTCGCACCCGGCGTGATCGACAGCGATCGCCGGCTGCGCGACGCCGCGGCTGCGCTCATGGCCCACGTACAGGTCAAGAACGGCCAGGCCGTGCTGGATGATGCCGCGGGCCCGCCGTACCTGCCGTCGCGGGATGCGGCGGTCTACGCGCTTCGCGACTCGCGTGGCAGACTGTTGGCCGGCGATGCGCAACTCGCGGCGGCCCCCATGAACGGCGAGACCAGCCAGCTGCTTGCCATGACGCAGTGGAATCAGCACCCGGTTCGCAGTCTCACGACGCGTTTCGACACCGCCGCCGGCGTGGTTTTGATCACCGTCGCGGACCTGCGGCCGGTCCCGGAGCGTGCCGCCCGCTACGGACTCATGAGCACGCTGCTCTGGGACTTCGTGCAACTGGACGTCACCCTGGTGCTGGTCTGGGTGGGCATTCAGATCGGCCTGCGGCCGGTGAGAAGGCTGCGCCAGGAAATCGCGGCCCGCTCGCCGCAGGACCTGCGACCGATCGATGAAACGACCGTGCCGCGCGAAATCGCCCCGGTCGTCGTCACGCTCAACCGGCTGTTCACGACCCTGCGCACGTCGGTCCAGTCGCAGCAGCAATTCATCGCCAACACCGCCCATCAGCTGCGCACGCCGATCACCGGTTTGCAGGCGCAACTCGACCTGCTGCTGGCCGAAGCGGCCGCCGCCCCGGTCAAGACGCGCCTGCTGACCCTTCAGGAGGGCATCCGGCAGCTGGCACATTCCGCCAATCAACTGCTGACTCTCGCCCGCGCGGATCCGGCCGTGAACATCGCGGCCAAACTGCCGGTCGTCGATCTCCAGACCATCGTCGGCGAGGTCGTCGCCCGGTTCTACGACCGGGCGCTCGCGGCCGCGATCGATCTCGGCGTCGAGGCGGGTTCGACGCCGATCCAGGCGGATCCGTCGCTGCTCGATGACCTGCTGAGCAATCTCGTCGACAACGCGTTGAAATACACGCCCGCGGGCGGCTCCGTCACCGTGAGCGCGGGTCGCGGCGCGGGCCGTCCCTGCCTCGCAGTGACCGACACCGGTCCGGGGATTCCGGAATCGGAACGCCTGCGCGTGCGCGAACGCTTCTACCGTCTGCCCAATTCGCCGGGACACGGCAGCGGTTTGGGGCTCGCGATCGTGGATGAAGTGGCGCGACTGCACGATGCCGCGATGAGCATCGAGCCGGGTCCGGGCGGGCGCGGCACACGAATTTCAATCCTGTTCCCGCCGGGATCGCTGCGCTGAAGTGACCTGCGTCACAACTTGGACGCCTCGCCGGCCGTCGTCAGCTTGGCGAAGGTTTCGCCGGCTATCTTCCCACCCCATGAGACCCAACTCCTTGATTCGTCATGGCCGGTACCCGGCCGCTACCGGCAGTGCCGCCGGCTTCACGATGGTGGAGCTGATGATCGTGTGCACCGTCATCGGCATCCTGCTCGCCGTCGGTGTGCCGTCCTATAAGTACGTGACCACGGCCAACCGGGTCGCCGCCGAGGTCAACGGGCTCCTGGGCGATCTCCAATTTGCCCGCTCGGAAGCGATCAAGGAAGGTCAGACGATTTCACTGTGTCCGACCAGCGACGGAGCGCACTGCCTGACGACGAGCTCCACGTGGCAGACCGGATGGCTGGTCTTCCTGGACGTCAATGGCGACGGCATCATCACGGCCGGCACCGATCAGCTTCTGCGCGTGCAAAAGCCCTTCAGCGGTTCGGACACCTTCCAGGTCGACAACGGCCTCACTTATGTGACCTTCAACCGCGATGGTTTCATGATGAATCTGGCCGGCGGCGTCACCTTCACCCTGCACGACGCCACCTCCAATGCGAGCTACACGCGCTGCCTGTCGGCGACGATCGTCGGCGCACTGTCGACCCAGCGCTCGGGCCAAACAACGTCGGAAGGTGCCGCATGCACATGAGAATCGCTACCGCCGTCAGCAGGGGCTTCAGCCTCGTCGAAGTGCTGGTCGCACTGGTGGTGCTCGGTATCGGCCTGCTCGGGATCGCGAAGCTCGAGGCGGCGGCGTTCTCCAACACCACGGTCGCCGCGCGTCGCTCGCTCGCGGCCGTCGAGGCGGACAGCCTCGCCGCCAGCATGCACGTCAACCGCGGCTACTGGTCCAGTCTCGATCCCGCGGGCGCAACGGTCACCGTGGCGGGCAGCACCGTCACCGTGGGCGCCGGTGCGGGGATACTGCTCGCCGCCGCGGTGGCCGCGCCCCCGACCTGCAACTCGGTGGTCACGGCCTGCACGGTGGCGAATCTCGCCGCCTACGATCTGGCGCAATGGGCCCTCGCCCTGAACGCGGTGCTGCCGAATTCCACCGGTACCGTGGCCTGCGGCATCGGTTCGCCCCTGGTCTGCACCATCAACATCGAATGGTACGAAAACGCCGTGGCGGTCAACTCGCAGGAAGCCAGCACCGCCGCGTCCGCGGCGTCGGCGGCCAGCGCCGCGGCGGCGTTCCAAAATCCGAGCTACACCCTGTACGTGCAGCCATGATCATCATGTCGCTGTCCGAACATTCCCCCGCTTCGCACCCGACGGCCGCGCGCGCCGTGCGAGGCTTCACGCTGGTCGAACTGATGGTCTCGGTGACGATCGCCCTGTTCCTGATCGGGGGCGCGCTCGCCATCGTGGCCCGGACGAAGAACACCTTCGCCGCGCAGAACCAGCTGGCGCAGTTGCAGGACAACGAGCGGCTGGCCATGAACTTCATGGCCGAAGTGATCGAATCCGCGGGCTATTTTCCGAATCCCAAGCTGTATACGGCCGGCGGCGTGCTGCCGGCGTCGGGCGTGTTCGCCTCGGCCGGCCAGGGGATCTTCGGCAACACGGCGGCGGGCAGCGACGCCGTGTACGTGCGCTTCGGCGCCGGACTCGGCGACAACGTCTATGGCTGCAGCGGCAAGTCCAACACCGCGACCGCCCCCTACGACAAGTTCACCAACAAATTTTATGTTAAAACCACCGGCCTCGGTGTCGGGCAGCTGCCCCAGCTCGTGTGCGATTTCACCAACGCAGGGGGAACGACCACGGTCACCTTGGTCAACGGCGTTTCGAAGCTGCAGATTTTTTACGGCATCAAGGCCGGTACCACCGACACCGGCAGCTGTGCCGACAACTACGTGACGCAGGCGCAGATCGCCGCGAGCGGCGCCTCGGTCAACGCGCTGTGGGCGAGCGTCTGCGCGGTCAAGGTGATCGCCACATTCAGCAATCCCATGAACGCCGCCGCACCGATCCAGATCCAGCGGGTCATCGCGGTCATGACCGGTGCGGGAGTCAATTCATGATCCGCTCAACAACCATGCCCCGCCGACAGCGCGGCATGGCGCTCATCACCTCGATCCTGCTCCTCGTCATCCTCACGATCATGGCACTCAGCATGATGCACAGCTACGGAGTCGAGGAGCGCATCGCGGGCAACACGCGCGACAAGCAGCGGGCCTTCAATGCGGCGGTGAGCGCGCAGCAGTACGCGGAATCGTGGCTGTTGAGCGGCACCAGCACGCCCTCCGCGACCTGCACCACCGTCGTGCCCTCCACGACGGGCCAGGTGTGCACCAACGGCCTCACGGCCACGACCCTGTATGCGCTGCCCTGGGCGGCGGGCGTGACGTACAGCCCGTTCACGACCGACCAGGGCAACGGCGTCAAAAGCACCCTCACCGCCGGTGCGGCGGGCTCATATTCCAACGCACCCGTGTTCTACGTCACGGACCTGGGTCCGACCACGAGCGGTCCCGCGGGCGAACTTTATCAAATCGATGCGGTGGGCTATGGCGGCTCGCAAAACACCGTCGCCATGGTCGAAAGCATCTATGCCATCACGTCAAGCACCACTCAGGATCCGACACAGCCATGAACCATAAGACTCTGGCGATTCAGATTGCGTCGTTTGTCGGCGCCCTCGGCCTGGCGCTGCCTTGGACCCTGCACGCGCAGGTGAGCGTCAGCGACGACTTCACGCAGCCCTGGGACACGAACAGCTGGGCGACCTTCGGCGGCGCCTGTCTCACGGCGGGCAACGGCACCCCCGCCCCGACCGGAACGAACAGCATTCCGGCATGCACCGGCCTCGCCTACTATGCCAATCAGGTCCAGGTCGGCGGCTCGCTGGGCTATCTCGGCCAGAGCTCGGCGCCGACCAGCGGCGCCTTGGGAGTCGAAGCCCCGGATGCGGCCGGCAGCGGCGCGCTGCGCCTCACGAACGGCAACAACACCTCGGGCAAATCCGGGTTCGCCTACGGTTACAACCAGGCCGGCGCCATCGTGTCGTCCGGCACGCCGTTCGACAACAGCGCCGGCGTCAACATCATTTTCAAGACCGTCTCCTACCGTGGCGACGGCCAGAATGGCGACGGCGCCGACGGCATGGGATTCTTCCTCGCGGACGGCGCCTACATGCCCTACGACGTCGGCGCCTTCGGCGGCAGCCTCGGGTATTCCTGCTCGAACACCAACAACGATGCCACCGTCCGCCTGGACGGCACGATCAGAGAATATGACGGTCTTCGCCACGGGTACGTGGGGCTCGGCCTGGACGAGTACGGCAATTTTCTGAACGCCGGCGACAACACGGCCACGGGACCCAATCAGACGCCCGGCCGCATCGGGATGCGCGGCGCCGGCAGCATCGCCTGGAATGAGCTGTTCAATAAATTCAACAACCCCACGGCGTGGCCGGCGGGATACCCCACACCCGTGGGCGGTGGAACCACCTATTATCCCGCCGCGAACTTCGTCGGCACGGGAAGCCCGTTCAACGCCAACAGGGCCGCGGCCGTGCAAAAGGTCTGTTCCACCGGCAAGGTGTGGGACTACTCGTCATCCCTGACCAATCCCACGGCCGCCGGCAGCATAAACGACTATGCCGCCTTCTCCAATTCGGTGGTGGTGTCGAGCATCCTGCCGGGGAAGAAGATCGCCGCGGAGTCGGCAACGACGCGCGTTTATAATTCGAGTTCGTCGACCTCTGCCACACCGATCACCTACAACCTCAAGATCACGCAAAACGGCCTGCTGAGTCTGTCGATGGCCTACGGCACGGGCGCCTATATACCCGTCATCAAAAACCAGGACATCACCGCGAGCAACGGTTTGCCCCCGGCCACGTTCCGCTTCGGCTTCACCGGATCGACCGGCGGCAGCACCAACATCCACGAAGTCCTGTGTTTCCAGGCCACTCCGGCGGAAGTCGCCGGCACTTCGGTGGGCGTCAACCAGAAGGAAGCCACGAAGATTTCCACGGGCACGCAGGCCTACCTCGCCAATTATTACCCGAGCTCGTGGACGGGTCGTCTGACCGCAAGCTACATCGATTACACGCCCGCAACATCCACGACGGCCGCGACGGTCACGATCAGCGCCACTTCCAACTGGGATGCGCAATGCAATCTCACCGGCATCGCTTCAGGCGCGACGAATGCCTGCCCCACGACCGGCCAGGTCGGACCCGTCCTGGCTCAGGCGCCGTTGGCCGACGGCGTCGTGTCGACGTCGCCGCCCTTGAACCGGCAGATGATCACCTGGAGCGGCACCGGCGGCGTCGGCTTCGAGTGGGCCGGGAGCAGCACCGCCACACCGATCACCTCCGCGGAACAAACCCAGCTGAACGGCGGCGACCCTGCCGCGACCGATACCCCCGCATACAACCGCCTCAATTACCTGCGGGGAGACAGGACCAACGAGATCAATACGCTGGCCACCGGACTGTTCCGCACCCGCGATGGGATTTTGGGCGACATCATCGACTCGAGCCCCACCTGGGTGGGGCCGCCGAATTCGGCCTATACGGCCCTGTGGGTCGACAAGATTCCGGCCGACTCCTCGGACAGCATGGTGGAGAACAGCGGCACGACCTACTCGAGCTTCCTGACTGCGCAGGCGACACGCCTCAACGTGGTGTACGACGGCGCCAACGACGGGTTCATGCACGCCTTCCGCAGCGGCCGATACGACAGCACCGGCAACTACACGACGGCGCAGAATGACGGTCAGGAAGTCCTGGCCTACATGCCGGGCCTGGTCACGCAAACGATTCATCCGTGGAACGCCGCCACCTCGAGCATCGACCCGACGCAGGACTACTCGAATCCGTCGTATAGCCATGCGTATTTCGTCGATGCATCGCCGGGTACCGGGGATCTGTACTTCAACAGCACCTGGCACACCTGGCTCGCCGGCGGCCTCGGCGCCGGCGGAGCCGGCTTCTATATCCTCGACGTCACGAATCCGGACAGCTTCTCCGAGGCGGCGGCCCCCAACATCGTCATTGGCGACTGGACGTCCTCGACGCTGTTGTGCGCCAACACCACCACCTGCGGCACCCATCTCGGCAACACCTACGGCACCCCGGTGATCCGCCGCCTGCACGACGGCAAGTGGGCCGTCATCTTCGGCAACGGTTTCGGCAGCACGTCCGGCGACGCCGGCATCTTCATCATGCTGGTGGACCCGACGGCCGGAACGATTTCCACCGCGAACACCTACTATCTCACCACCGGCGCCGGAAGTGCTGCGAGCCCGAACGGCATCGCCTTCGTCACACCCGTCGACATCGATACCGATCACATCGTGGATTACGTCTATGCCGGCGATCTGCAGGGCAACGTGTGGCGCTTCGACCTGACCAGCACCAGCGAGAGTTCCTGGACGGTGACCAAGAACACGGCCGGCACACCGACGCCGCTGTTCACCACGCCGGCTGGACAGCCGATCACGACCCGGTTGCTGGTGGCGCTGCAGCCTCAGGGCACCGGTTATTCGCGGCTCATGGTCGAATTCGGCACAGGACAAAAATTCCCGATCACGAACACCACCGGAATCGCCTATTGCGGAACGGAGGCAACGACGATGTCCTCGTGCTCAGGAACCCAATACCTCTATGGGATCTGGGACTGGAACATGGCGAGCTGGAACGCTCTGGGATCGACCCAGCTGGCCAGCATCGCGGGGCCCAACCCCATCATCTCCCAGGGTACGGGTGCGAACCTGGTCACCCAGACACTGACGTACAATTCAACGACGCAATTCCTCGACGGCAGTTCGAACCCGATATGCTGGGCGGGCAGCACGACTTGCTCGGGAAGCGGGACCAACGTGGATTTCGGCTGGGAGATCGCGCTGCCGGGCACCAACGAGCAGGTCGTTTTCAGTCCTGTGCTCTACCAGAACTCGTTCGTGGTGAACACCACCATCCCCGCGAACAACTCCCCCACGAGCTGTCTCGTCAGCACGGACGGCGGTAATACCATCGCAGTCTCCGTCGCCAGCGGCGGGGTGGTCCCCGGCTTCTTCAAGAACACCACCGACACCAACGCCACGGGCTCGCAGACCTACGGCACCGGCACCCCGTTCATGCTGCAGGCCGGTGGCCAGAGCTTCCTGCTGACCCAGACGAACGCCGCGTGTTCGGGCGTCGCCAGGCCCTGGCCGACGACCTGCTCCAGTCGTGGGAGATCGCCTGCCAGGAGTGCCACCGGATCGAGCCAGAGCCCAGGGAAGACGACCGAGCGGTACAGGCCGTCGGCATCCGGCACGACCCGCTTGAGAGAGCCATCGACGTGTCGGAACCAGAGGACCTCATCCGGGTCGAGCGCTCGGACGACGTACTCCTGCACACCCGCCCGGCCATAATCGGCCAGCTTCGGGCCGAGGTCGACGTA
>Ga0182030_10006762_pt1 | contig 24104 bp, 24 predicted proteins | sample 812S3MmetaG_FD_121299 | JGI IMG/M metagenome (GOLD analysis project Ga0182030, IMG submission 121299) | Permafrost microbial communities from Stordalen Mire, Sweden - 812S3M metaG (Illumina Assembly) | ecosystem: Environmental > Terrestrial > Soil > Wetlands > Permafrost | place: Sweden...
CTCTCAAAGAATTCAAAGCCATCGAAAGATGGCTCAATCACAGGCCCAGAAAATGTTTGGGTTTTAAAACTCCGGCGGAAGTCTTCCGGCGAAGTGTTGCACTTACTCCGTGAATTCAGCGTTGTTAAATTGAATGGGTTGAAAATTCAGTGGTCAAATGTTTGGTTGCGATTTTCGGTAAATATTATTTGCTCGATTATTTCCAATGTAAGCGTGATTTATATTGGTGTAAAAACTTCTATGGACAGGTCTATTTATTCAATAGATCCATTTACGACCGAATTGCCTTGGCTGTTCAAGATTTCTTTTGCTTTTTTCGGTATAGCGGTAATTTTTTATGATTGGAGTGAAGTTGCTGTTTTATTAACAAACAAAAAACGACGAGCAATACATGATTTTATCGCTGGGACTGTTGTAATACATGATCCGCGATTGACTCGAACACCTTGGAAAACAAGTAATATCGATAAATAAGTTTTTCCAATAAGGACCCAAGGGTGAACCCTAACGAGATGCTAAGTGTTGAAGATCAGAAATTCCTTCTTCAACTGGCCCGAAACACCATTCGCACCACCTTGCAAAAGGGAAGGCGCCTGCCAACCGTGGAATCTCTCTCTCCCATCATGAGGGAGAAACGTGGTGTTTTCGTCACCCTTTGGTCCGAGGATGGATTGAGAGGATGTATCGGCCTGCCCTATCCCATCAAACCGTTGGTGGAAGCGGTGCAGGAAGCGGCCAATAGCGCGGCTTTCGGCGACCCCCGGTTTCCACCGCTGTTGCAGGAAGAATTCTCTTCCATCGAAATCGAAATTTCGGTGCTGACCGTGCCAAAAAAAATTGAACCCTCCAAAGTGAAGGTGGGAGTGCACGGGCTGATCGTGAGCAAGGGCCATCGATCAGGCCTGCTTTTGCCCCAGGTGGCCACCGAGTATCGTATGGACCGGGAAGAATTTATTTCCCAGACCTGCGTGAAGGCGGGGCTGCCTGCCGACGCCTGGCGGGAGAAGGTCGAATTGTCAGCCTTTGAGGCCCAAGTTTTCGCTGAAGTGGACCTTCAAAAGAAATAATTTGATTCTTTTCTCGGCGTTGCATGGGTGGGGTGGGGAGGCTATAATCCGCCCTTCGATGCGGCCTTTTCACGGCCTTCCCTTGAAAGACCTGCCGATGAGCCCGATGATTATCAATAACGCACCGGTTCGAAACAAACGGAGTTGAGTTCATGATTGAAATGAAAGTCCGCGGTATCGCGGTGGATCCTAACCTCAAAACGCCAGCGGTCATCCTGACCGACGACGATGAGAAACGCTACCTGCCCATCTGGATTGGTGTGCCCGAAGCCACGGCCATTTTCATCCAGCTCAACGATCAGACCCTGCCCCGGCCCATGACCCATGACCTTTTGAAGAACGCCATCGAAACGCTGGGGGCCAAGGTCGTCAAGGTGCTGGTGAACGATATCAACCAGAACACCTTTTTCGCGCGCATATTCCTTGAGATCGTTGAATCGGGTGAGAAGTTCGAACTGGATTCACGACCCTCTGACGCTATCGCCCTGGCTCTCAGGACCGGTTCCCCCATTTTTGTGGCGGAAAAAGTGGTCGTGAACGCCACCATCCCCGACAAGGAAAAGTACAAGGAAGAGATGAGCGACTTTAAAAAGTTCCTGGAGCATTTAAGCCCCAAGGATTTCCGGGACCTGCATGGGGGGAGCGAGGGCTAAGCCCCCGTTTCGATCATCCGGGCCTGGTTTCACGCTGAAGGATTGTTCATTATAAGGAGGCAGGGTGTCCTCCCCTCCACCCCCCAAGGGCCGCATGGCCCTGACCGAAGCCCACTTCATTCTCCTGTTCCACACCACCCATGAGACCATGCACGCCGAATCCCTGCTCAAGGAAAGGCGGATGCGGTTCAAGCTGATTCCCCGGCCACGGGATATCCAGGACGACTGCGGTCTGGGACTGGTGATCGTTAAGGAAGAACGGGAAAAGGTAGAGGCGCTCTTTCCACCCCGGGGCATTTATATCAAAGCGGTTTTTCACATCGATAAGGACGGCCAATGGACAAGGGAAAATTATCCACCAGCGCCAATCTTGTACGACTCTCCACCCTCGGAATCAACTTCGTCCTGACGACTTTCGCGGGGGCGGGAGCGGGCTGGCTTTTGAACCGTTACCTCCACTGGGGTCCCTGGGTCATCATCGTGGGCCTACTCGTGGGTGTTTTCTCCAGCTATTACTTGATGATAGGGGATATCCGGGCGATCTCGATTCCCCCTAAGAGCCCGCCCAAGCCATGACCCGTATCGCCTCATCCTCTCCTGAAAAAATTAATAAGGATCTTTCTTTTCAACTGATCCTTTCGGTATCCTCTCGAACCCTCCTGGGATGTTTGGCCGTTTCCGCGCTGGTTTTTTTTATTTTCTCGAAAACCGATTTGAGTCTTGGACTTTTTTTGGGCGGGATTTTATCCTGCCTGAACCTTTTTTCCCTGCGCTGGATCTCCGGCAAGATTCTTTACAGCGGGACGCCGAGGGGAGGAGGTCCAGTTTGGTTGTGGAACTTGCTTCGGTGGTTTTTGGTTGCCCTGGTCTGCTGGGGCCTCGTTCAAATATCGGCCTTTTGTTTGTTGGGGGCTCTTGCCGGGTATTTTTGGTTTCTTCTTGTTTTGGGATGGGTGGGAAAAAAACATGACCCAGATCATCTTCCGTAGAGGCCCGAAGTCTCCCAAGTTTTTCACTTGATTTTGTATTGGGGAAAGTTGAACATTGACCCGAATTTCAAATCGAACGCTCTAGAAAAACTTTTTAAAGTTTTTTATCAACGCCCCTCTTTTCGCCCTTTCGTGCAATCGAAATTTGAAAGGCCCCGCGAATGATCGCTGCTGAAAACCCGGTTCCTGGAATCGAAACCGCTGAAAGTCCGCTCTCGGTCCATGGCAACTTTTTAGGTTTTGATAACCTCATCAACGTTTCCAGCGTCGCCCTCTTCGTGTTTTGCCTCCTCCTAGTTCTCTTTCTCTTGGCCCGCCGAAACCTGAAACTGATTCCCACAGGACTGCAGAACTTTTTCGAGCTTTCCATCGACTTTGTGAAAGACCTGGCCGATCCCATCGTGGGCAAGCATGCCGAGTTTTTCTTTCCCCTCTTCTTCTACCTGTTCTTCTTCATCTTCTTTTGCAACCTGATGGGGCTGATCCCGGGTATGGTGTCGCCCACGAGCCGGGTGGACATGAATGTCGGCATGGCCCTCATCGTTTTCCTGTCGACCCATGTTTGGGGCATCAAGGAAAAGGGCCTCTTGAAATATCTGGCCCACTTTTTACCCCCGAAGGTTTCCGCCGACCCCAAGTCGCCCCTGGCCCTGAAGTTGATGATGAGCTTCATCTACTTCGCCCTCTGCCTGATGATGCCCCTGATCCATATCGCGGGCGAGCTGATCAAGCCCGTCTCGCTCACCATGCGTTTGTTTGGCAACATGATGGGCAAGGAAAAGGTTTTGGGGGTCTGCATCATCCTGGTCCTCTTTTTCTGGAACGGCGCGCCCCTGTTCAAGGTCATGTCCTCATTTCCTTTTCTCTTGCGGGTGGCCATCGTGGTGTTGGGCGTATTCATATCCTTCATTCAAGCCTTCGTGTTCATGCTGCTGGCCATGGTTTACATCGGCGGGGCGGTTCAGGGACACGACGAGCATGAGGAGGCGGGCGAGCCCCAGCACGGCTGAGGCTTGTTGGAAATCGACGTTCCCGCGCAGGCGGGATTCCCCGGGTCTTGCCCCCGCTTGATCCCGGAGATTCGTGGTTCATTCGAAAGGAGACGAAGGATGAAAAAGCTTACGATGAGGATGAGCTGGACATTTGCGTTGTTTTCCGTCGCCGCATTCGCGTTCGCGGAAGGGGCCGCTCCCGGCACCGCCAAGGTGGCCGAGGGGGTCTGGTTTTACGCTTTCACCGTTTTGGGAGCCGGATTGGCCATCGGCCTGGGCGCCCTGGGAACGGGCATCGGGCAGGGCATCACATCGGGAAAGGCCGTGGAAGCCATGGCCCGTCAGCCCGAGATGGTTGGAACCCTGCAGGTCAACATGATCATCGGCCTGGCCTTCATCGAGTCCCTTTGTATCTACGCCCTGGTGGTGGCGATGATCCTGTTGTTCGCTAACCCCTTCAAAGGTCTGTTCATCGGCTAAGTTGAGCCATATTCCGGGGCCGGGGCCGCGAGGCCTCGGCTTCGAATGGAAGGTATGCCATGGAATTTAACGCCAGTGTGTTTTTCCTGCAGCTCGCCACATTCGTCATCGGGATGTTTTTGTCCGCCCTCGTCTTCCTGCCCTACCTGAGGGGCTGGATGTCGGACCGGCAAAAGCGCATCGAAGGACAGCTTTCCACCGCCGAACTGAGGCAAAAAGAGGCCGAGAAGCTCAAGGCGGATTTAGAGCAAAAGATGAAGGAACTGGAAATCAAGACGACCGAGACCCTCCAGACCGCCCGGCGTGAAGCGGATCGCATGAAAGAAGAGATCGTTCAGGCCGCCCGCAAGGAGTCCGAATTGACCCTGGCGGACGCCCGCAAGGTGCTGGAAAGCGAGCGCAAAGCCGCCTCCGCGACCCTGCAGCAGGAGATCGGGGCCCTGGCGGTGGACATCGCCGAAAAGATCATTCGCGCCAGCGTGGACGCCAAGGTGCAGGACAAGATCGTGCAGGAAAGCATCCAAGGGCTTAACGCCCGCAAGAATTAATTCAGGAACTTAGGAGAAAGCCCATGGAGTCGGTCATCGCCGAAAAGTACGCCGTGGCGCTGTTGCAGGTCGCGAAGGAACAAAAAACCGTCGATGTTCTCGCCTCCGAGATGCAGGCGCTGCAAAGGCTTCTGGAAAGTTCTCCCGAACTCAAGAGCACCCTGGAACAGCCCCGGGTGAAGGCACAGGAGAAAATCGACGCTCTCAAGGTCCTCTTGGGAAGCGCCCTTTCGCCTACGATGGAAAATTTCCTACGCCTGCTTCTGACCAAGAAGCGTATCAAGCACCTGAAGGCCGTGACCGACCATTTCGAGAGGCTTTGCTACGAGATGCGGGGCAAGGCCGTGGCCCGGGTTTTGACCGCCGCCCCCCTCACCGCCAGCCAGAAAGCGGCCCTGTCGCAGAAACTTTCGCAGATGCTCAACCTGACGGTGGAACTGAAGGAAGAAGTGAAGCCCGGCTTGATCGGCGGGATGATGATTTACCTGGGCGACCAGCGCATGGACGGGAGCGTCCTGGGACAGCTGGAAAAAATGAAACAAAGATTGTTGCGCATCGAGATTGACTAAACCTTTCGATAGAAAATTTTGGAGGTAACACCGTGGCTCTCCAAGCGGACGAAGTAACGAAAATCCTGAAATCCAAGATCAAGGATTTCAAGCCCGAGACCGAACTTTCCCAGGTCGGGGAAGTGCTGAAGGTCGGGGACGGCGTGGCCGTGATCTACGGATTAAAGAACGCCATGGCCGGTGAACTGCTCCAGTTCCCCAACGGCGTGATGGGAATCACTTTCAACCTGGAAACCGACTCGGTAGGCGCCGTTTTGATGGGCGAAACCCGCCTGGTCCATGAGGGCGACCCGGTCGAATTGACCGGCCGCATCGCCGAGGTGCCCACGGGCAAGGAACTCTTGGGACGTGTGGTAAACCCGCTGGGAGTACCCTTGGACGGAAAGGGCCCCCTGAACGCCTCCTCCAGCCGAAGGCTTGAGATCCGCGCCCCCGGCGTGGTTCAGCGCCAGCCGGTCAAGGAACCCCTGCATACCGGTATCAAGGCCATCGACTGCATGATCCCCATCGGCCGGGGCCAGCGCGAGCTCATCATCGGCGACCGCCAGACCGGGAAAACCGCCATTGCCCTGGACGCCATCCTGAACCAGAAGGGAAAGGGTGTCATCTGCGTCTATGTTGCCATCGGACAAAAACAATCCACCGTGGCCCAGGTCGTGCGCACGCTTGAAGAGCGCGATGCCCTGAGCTATTGCATCATCGTTTCCTCTACCGCTTCCGACCCGGCGCCCCTTCAGTACATCGCGCCCTACGCCGGATGCGCCATGGCGGAAGAATTCACCTACAACGGTGGCCACGCCCTGATCATCTACGACGACCTTTCCAAGCAGGCCGTGTCTTACCGTGAGCTGTCTCTTCTTTTGCGCCGCCCGCCGGGACGTGAAGCTTATCCGGGCGACGTGTTTTACCTGCACTCGCGTTTATTGGAGCGCGCCTGCAAACTCAACGACAAGTTGGGCGGGGGATCTTTGACGGCCCTCCCCATCATTGAGACCCAAGCGGGGGACGTGACGGCCTATATCCCCACCAACGTCATTTCTATCACTGACGGGCAGATTTTCCTCGAGTCGAACCTCTTCAACTCTGGTATCCGTCCCGCCATCAACGTGGGTATTTCCGTTTCCCGCGTGGGTGGAAACGCCCAGACCAAGGCCACCAAAAAAGTGGCGGGAAAACTCAAGCTCGACATGGCGCAGTACAACGAACTAGCGGCCTTTGCCCAGTTCGGCGCCGAGTTGGACAAGACCTCCATGGCCCAGTTGAACCGGGGGTCCCACATGGTGGAGCTGATGAAGCAGCCCCAATATTCCCCCATGATCATGGAAGAGCAGGTGGCTTCCATCTTCGCCGGGATCAGCGGCTACATGGACAACCTGCCCATCGAGAAGGTGAAACCCTACGAGGCGGGTCTTCTGAATTTCCTGAAGGAAAAGCGCCCGGAGATACTCAAGGATATCCGCGAGAAGAACGACCTGACGGACGACACCAAGGCGAAATTGACCTCGGCCATCGAGGAATTCGCCAAGTCGTTCGTGGCCTAAAAGAAAGGCCTTCAAGGACCGCCCATGGCACAGATTAGGGAAATCAAGACGCGTATTAAGAGCGTCAAGAACATCGGCCAGATCACCAAGGCCATGAAGATGGTGGCGACCGCCCGCTTGAAACGCGCCCAACAACGCATTTTGAGCGCCCGGCCCTACGCGGTTCGCATGGCGGACGTGATGAAGAACCTGGCGGCCAAGACCACCGAAAGGGACCATCCCCTCCTGGCGGTGAAAAAAGAAGGCAAGTCGGCCCTGGTGGTCATTACCGCGGACCGAGGGCTTTGCGGCAGTTTCAACGCCAATATTCTCCGACAAGCCCAGGCTTATTTAAGGGAAAACCCGGGTACGGACCTGATCACGGTTGGGAAAAAGGGTCGGGATTTCTTCAAGCGCCGTAAATTCAACATCATCAAAGAATGGCTTTATGTGTTTCCCCACATCCCTCATGAAACCGTGCTGGAGATGCGCGATGAGATCGAAGGCTTCTTCATACGGGGCGTATACAAGGAAATTCGGGTTCTCTATACCGAGTTCAAGAGCGTGATATCCCAGAAAGCCGCCATGGACACCCTGCTGCCCATCCGCATTCAGGAACTACCGGGAGAAGCCAAGGGCCTGGCTGCCGACTACGACTTTGAACCCGACTTGGACACCATCCTCAACTCCCTGGTGTCCCAGTACCTGGCCACCATGATCCACCGATACCTGCTGGAAAGCTTCTCATCTGAAATGGGCGCCAAACGGAGCGCCATGGAATCAGCCAGCAAGAACGCCGGCGAGATGATCGCCAAGCTGACCCTGGACTTCAACCGGGCCCGGCAGGCCATGATCACCAAGGAACTGGCCGAGATCGTCGGCGGAGCCGAGGCGCTTAAATAGTAGGGATGCTTTCGATTCGAATGAACGTTAGAAACTTTGGAGGATAGGATGACCGCAGCCAAAAGCCAGGAAGCCGTGAAAATCGGGGAAGTCGTTCAGATCATCGGACCCGTCGTGGACGTGGTCTTTCGAAACGGGCATGTGCCGGATATTCTCAACGCCCTTAAAATTGATACGGAAAAAGACAACCTGCACATCACCCTGGAAGTGGCCCAGCATCTGGGAGACCAGACGGTTCGGGCCGTGGCCATGAGCTCCACCGACGGATTGCGCCGGGGGGTCACCGTGACCGATACGGGCGCTCCCATTTCCGTGCCCGTGGGACGAGGGGTCTTGGGCCGCATCGTGAACGTGTTGGGCGAACCCGTGGACGAGATGGGCGAAGTGAAGGTGGAGAAACGCTACCCTATCCACCGCCCCGCGCCTCCCCTGGTGGAACAATCCACCAAGAAACAGATTCTAGAAACAGGAATCAAGGTCATCGACCTTTTGGCCCCCTACCAGAAGGGCGGGAAGGTCGGGTTGTTCGGCGGGGCCGGCGTAGGCAAGACCGTCGTCATCATGGAACTGATCCGCAATATCGCCACCCAGCACGGCGGTTATTCCGTGTTCGCCGGGGTCGGCGAACGTACCCGCGAGGGAAACGACCTGTGGCTTGAAATGAAGAGCTCGAAGGTTATCGACAAGGCCGCCCTGGTTTACGGGCAGATGAACGAACCGCCGGGAGCCCGCGCCCGTGTAGGGTTATCCGGCCTCACCATCGCGGAATACTTCCGTGACGAAGAGGGACAGGACGTGCTTCTCTTCATCGACAACATTTTCCGTTTCACCCAGGCCGGTTCCGAAGTGTCCGCCCTCCTGGGCCGCATGCCTTCCGCCGTCGGTTACCAGCCGACCCTGGCCTCCGAGATGGGTGCCCTGCAGGAGCGCATCACCTCCACCCAGAAGGGTTCCATCACCTCGGTGCAGGCCATCTACGTGCCTGCCGACGATTTGACCGACCCGGCGCCGGCCACTTCTTTTTCCCACTTGGACGCCACCACGGTCTTGAACCGCGCGCTGACCGAACTGGGCATTTACCCGGCGGTCGATCCGCTGGATTCGACTTCCCGCATGCTTGACCCCCTCGTGGTCGGGGAAGAACATTACAACGTGGCCCGCAAGGTCCAGCAGATCCTTCAGCGCTACAAGGAACTACGCGACATCATCGCTATCCTTGGCATCGACGAGCTTTCCGATGACGACAAGCAACTGGTCGGAAGGGCGCGCCGCATCCAACGCTTCCTTTCCCAGCCTTTCTTTGTGGCCCAGGAATTCACCGGAACCCCGGGACGCTATGTCTCTCTGGCCGACACCATCCGCTCCTTCAAGGGCGTAGTGGAGGGCCAGTATGACCACCTGCCCGAACAGGCCTTCTACATGACGGGCGGGATCGACGAGGTCTTGGAACGCGCGAAGAAGATGTAAAGAAAAGGAATCGTCATGGCCAACACCCTCAAACTACAGGTGGTTTCCCCGGACAAGCCCGGGTTCGCCGCCGATGTCACGCTGGTCACCCTACCGGGAACGATGGGGGAGTTCGGCGTGATGGCGAAGCACATGCCGATCATGGCCACGATCAAGCCGGGCACTCTCAAGGTCACCACGGGGGGCAAGAAGGAATTTTATTTCGTCTCCAAGGGGTTCGTGGAAGTGAACCCCAAATCGGTGACCGTGCTGGCCGAGGCCTACGAGCGAGCGGATGAGATTGACGCTGAGCGGGCTCAGAAGTCGAAGGAAAAGGCCCAAGCGTTATTGGCCTCCAAGAAAGAAATGAAGAACAACCCCGAGGTTCTGTCCAGTCTGGAGAGGGCCCTGGGGCGTCTGAAAGTCATCGAAGAGGCCAAACAAGCCGCTTCCTGAAGTCTTTGACGCTCCTTCCCTTGTTATGTAACGCTTCCCGCCGATAAAATATGATCACTTCATTGTTTTAAAAGGTATAGACATGATCGTGGGTTTGGGTGTGGATTTAATCGAAATCGACCGGGTGAAGCGCGCCCATGAGCGGTTCGGCCAGCGCTTTATCGACCGTTTGTTCACCCCGCAGGAAGCCGCCTACTGCCTGAAAAAATCCGATCCCTATCCTTCCCTGGCCGGGCGCTTTGCCGTCAAGGAGGCCGTCATCAAGGCCTTCAGCCGGGGTTTTGGCGGCCGGTGGAAATGGAACCAAATCGAGGTGGTGCGCGATGAGGTCGGGAAGCCCTCCCTCCGGTTGACGGGAATCCTTGAAAAACTTCGTGTCGAACGCCACATCACCGCCATGCACCTGACGTTGGCCCACAGTAAAAGGGACGCGACCGCAACTGTTATTCTCGAAACAGAGTCTTAACAGGGTGGGGTTTTCACCCTGTCGGCAGCCACGGGTTTAGAGCAAATCGCATTTAACCCCTTGCTTTAAAAGGGGTGATTTGCGACTAAGATAGAAAAAAGTCCGTTAACCGGACTTTTTTAACAAACTGCCAAGGAACCTCATGCCCTCGCCCCAAGAATGGAAGCCCCGCGTTTTAACCGCCGCCCATTGGTTCTGGTTTTTGCTCTTCATGGGACTGGTGACCCGCCTGCCCCTCTTGCGCCTAGCCACTGCCGAAACCACCGACGGGGTCTGGAGCCTGACTTATTTCTCGCCGACTTTCCTTCCCAATGACCGTTTTGTCATTTTTCCAGGCTATCCCTTTTTGCTTTTAATCGGCCAATGGCTGGGCGCGGGGGGCTTTTTACTGGGGCGGATTGTATCGGCGGTCGCGGGAATCCTTTTTCTCATTCCCTTATGGAAATTCAGCCGCCGTTGGATGTCCGTCGAGATGTCGGGTTTGGTATGTACGATGGGTTTGTTTTCCCCCCTGGTCTGGCAATGGTCCCTCAAGGTCATGCCTGATGTTTTCTTTCTCCTGGTTTTCTGGCTGGCCCTGGAGCGGCTGGTCGCCGCTGACGTGGAACAGAATCGCGGGGCCTGGATCACCGCCTGCCTGTCCGCAACGGCAGCCGCTTGCACCCGGCCCGAGGGCTATCTGTTGATCGTCTGGGTCTTCGTGGTGGGCGAGAGGGTTTACCGAAACCCAAAATGGTTGTATCGGCTTTTCGCGCTCCTGGTTTGGATTGGACCCCTTTACCTGCTCGGGCCCAAATTCACGATCATCCTGGACGCTTACCGGGAAGGGGCGGGCATGGCGCCGGGCCTTCAGGGCCGCCATATGTTTTTTCTCAACGCCCTACAACATCTCTACGCTTATTTGACCCAGCCGGTTTTTGTTTTCACGCCCTTGATTTTCGGGGCGGCCCTGCTTGGCTTGGGCAAGATGCTGCACCGAGATGACACGGAGGGCAGGGCCTTCAAGCGGATCCTTTTCCAAGTCTATTTGCTTCTTTTCATTTCCAGGCTTTTTCCCATGGCCTACCAGGACCGCTATCTATTGCCCTTTTTGCCCCTCATCCTTACGGCGGCGGGCTACCAACTGGAGCATTTTTTCGAGAATTGGAGGACCCCAGGCCGTCCGATCCGGAAAATGTTCTTTAAAAATGGGCTCTTAACCCTTCTTCTGGCCTGGTCGGTTATATATGGAGCCGGCGTTCTGATCGCCCAGTATGACTCCTTCGGCGACATCAAGCGGTCCTCGGAGTTCCTGAAAACACTCCCCGCCGACGCAGTGATTTATTCGGATGAGATTCAAAAGACGCAATATTGGTCCGGCCGGAACCTTATCAAGGTGACCCTGCCTTTTACGCCCCCGAAGGGAGCTTATGTGGTCCTTCACAGTTGTTACACGCCCCGGCTTGGGTTTGTGGACACGCATATGCGGGAGAGTCTGGGGGCCCAGGTCTTGAGACAGGATAACAGCATGGTTGTGCCTCTCCTGACCGACGTCATGGAAGACCAAACGCTTCAAAACCGGATCGAGGCCTCTGCTTTCCGTTTTCATCCCCAATTCTTTTTCAGCCTGACTTACCACATCGAGAAATAGTTTCGGAGGCTCCCCGTGAAGCTCGCTACCGCAGCCGACATGAAAAAAATTGACGAGTTGGCGGTCCGGGATCACGGACTTTCCATTTCCAAGCTGATGGAATCCGCCGGTACCGCGGTCCTCAAGGAGCTGGAAGAAAATTATTCCCCCCTGTCCAAACGTACCGTGGGGGTCCTCTGCGGAAAGGGCCATAACGGCGGGGACGGGCTGGTGACGGCCCGGCTTTTGAAGGGCGCCAAGGCCAGCGTGGTGGCGGTGGTTTTGGGCGATGCCGAATCCCTGGCGGAGGAAACCCTGGCCCAGCTTCGCAAGGCCAAGACCGCGAAGGTGCCGATTCTTTTCCTGGAAGAAGAGGAAAGCCTGGCTTCCGTTCGGGTGGCCCTAGAAGAATGTGATCTCCTGGTGGACGCCATCCTGGGCACGGGCCTGAGCCGCCCTGTGGATGGCCTGGCGAAAGATTTGATCCGACTGGTCAAGGGACTGAAAAAACCTGTAGTGGCTGTCGATATCCCTTCCGGCCTATCGGCCGACACGGGAAACCCCTTGGGCGAGGTTTTGAGCGCCCTGCGTACCGTCACTTTCGGTTTGCCCAAGGTCGGTTTTTACTCCCCCACCGCGCCGACTTACCTGGGCAAATGGAAGGTAGACCCCATCGGGTTTCCTACCGAACTCCTCAACGCCTCCTTTCTCAAACACGAACTGACTGAAAGGGAAACGGTCCGCAAGGCCCTGCCTCATTACGATGATTACGCGCACAAGGGAAGCCGCGGGCGAGTGGTGATCGTGGCGGGCGCGACGGGCCTGACCGGCGCGGCCACATTAAGCGCCCTGGGCGCCCAGCGCATTGGGGCGGGACTGGTGACCGTGGCTTGTCCGGAGAGTCTCAATGCTATCCTTGAGGTCAAGCTCACCGAACCCATGACCGCGCCAGTTCCTGAAGTGGAGGGTGGGTTCCTTTCGCTGCGGGCGGCGGGGCGGATCCTGCACCTTTGCACCAACGTGAACTCGGTGGTGATCGGGCCGGGTATTGGGCGCCACCGCGAGACCGCTCAACTTGTTCGGGAACTTTTGACCAAGCTCACCCTCCCTATGGTCGTGGACGCGGACGCCCTCAACCTGTTGGGGGGACAGTTGGACATATTCAAGGCGGTGAAGGCGCCGGTGATCCTGACTCCCCATCCCGGCGAGGCCGCCTGGCTTCTCAAGATCAGTATCTCCGAAGTGGAACAAAACCGGCTCAAAGTTGCGAAGCAAATTGCTGAAGGCTATAATGTGGTGCTTGTCCTCAAGGGGCGCCACACCGTCATTGCCAGCCCCAAGGGGGAAATCCGCATCAATCCCACCGGCAACCGGGCCCTGGCAACGGCCGGCACGGGGGATGTCCTATCGGGAGTCATTGGCGGGTTGTTGGCCCAGCGGGTGAATCCTTTTGACGCCGCTACCCTCGGGGTCTACCTTCACGGGTTGGCCGGGGAAAGACTGGCAAGGCGCATGGGGCCGGATGGGGTGTTGGCGGGGGACCTGTTGCCTTTGTTCCCCAGAGTGCTTCGACAAATCAGTGAGATTTCGAGGGAGTCCCTATGCCTGGCCTTGCCGAACTCCAAAACCAGTGGGAAGCCTTCCTCAAGGTCGTCGAAGTCAGGGAGCCGCGCCTCTACGACCACATGAAAATGGCGCTGCCCAAAGAATTGACCAAGTACAACCTGGTGCTTTTAGCCCACACGGCGGATGACCTAAAGGAAATGGAGGTGGGCCTTAAGGTCTACCACGACAAGATCGACGAGTTTATGCCAATGGTGTTCGGCCAAAACCGCGGCATCAAGACCGAATTGTCCAGCGATAGCGATTGGGCGGCTTTTGCGCCCATCCCGAAGGCGGTTGTGGAAACGCCCGCGGCAGTATCCGCGCCTGGGGCGTCTGCGGTGATCCCGGGCGGTCTTTCCATGGATCAGAACGACCTGTTGAAAGTTTTGGAATCCTCCATCCGGCAGAGGGTAGAGGCCGAGATCCGGGCTTCCGTTCAATCCGAGGGGTTAGGCCCTGAGGCCCAGGCGGAGATGCTGGCCCGTCTTAAAGACGATTACGCCCAGGAAGAGGAAAACCGCCGGATGGCGGTGCGCATGGCCCTCATTGCCGAGGGAGACAAGATTTTGACCCAGATGGTCATGGCCTGGCAGCAGGCCAAGCAGAACGGGGACGGTGGACCCCAGTGGACTGAAGTAAAGCAGAGACTTTTGGAACTCCTGGACGCTACGGTCCAGTTGACGCATTCCTAACCCAATAACCTAAGGATGGAGGACGCATGACAAACCCTACCGTTGAATCGGCCATTGGGTTCTTTTTGCTATCTTTGCTGACCTGGACGGTGACTTTTACCGTGCTGGTGTTCGGCGTGATCCTGAGGCGCAAGATCCTCATGTGGGATGATAACTGGAAGGATAAATTGCTGGAAAAAGGGCTCTCGATCAAGCAGTACGCCGAGGATATGCAGATGACCTACGAGAAGATCCGTTCCACCTACCGGCTCCTGGGTTTTTTCCTGATCGTGATCGTGGCGATGATGGTGGGCGTGGTCTACCTGGCCATGATGCAAAAACCCCTGCTGGGTCTGCCCCAGACCATGTCCAGCCTTTGGCTCCTGGCCCTGGTTACCCTCTCGGCCCTCCTGCCCGCATTCGTCAATTACGGCGTGGGCGCCTATGTGGCGGAGACCATGCTGTTGAAAGCGAACGCATTCGCCTACCTGGAAGCCCGGGAAGAAAACAAAGAAAAACAGGCCAAGGCCCAGTTCATGGAGAAGGCCAAGCAATTGAGGGCCCAGAGGGAAACGCAGCGCAACGCGGTCGCCCCCCCGGAAGCTCCCGCGCCAGCCCCGGCTCCCGCGGCGGGGAAAAAATAAGGGCTGTCCCGGATTTTCAACCAATGACCCTCGGATCCCTGACCTGATCCCCTCTTTCGTTTGAGCTTGATTCTTTTCGAGGGCATGACCCGTCCCCATCGAGTGGCCCTTGAAAGGGCCGCTTTCCTTCGTCAGGACGGTTCTTTTTCCGCCAAAATCTCCTAGGATGGTTCCCATGCGATTCATTTTTTGTTCCCTTGCCTTGCTAACGGTTCTCCTGTCCGGCTGCGCCACCCTGGGCGTGAGGGACGATACCCTGGACCTGCAAATAAGCCCCATGCCGGTCAAGAGGGGCCAACCCGCCAGGGCGGAAGTGATCGCCCCGATGGATTCGGTCAAGGTGTTGGGCGTGGTGGAAACCTTCGGGAGTCCGACGCTGGTCTTCGCGAAGGACGAGAAAAAGGGCATCTGGTATTTCTATGGCACCATTCCGTTTTCTCCCTGGGTGAAGCCCGGTCCTTATAAGGTTCGGGTGAGTTTCTATCCTCTCGTCGGGGATCCTCACTACACCGAAATGAAAGTCACCCTCCAATGAGCCCCCGGGAACCGGTCTCCGTCGTCATACCCGCCTACAACGAGGAAGGGGGAGTGGCGGGTGTGGTCAAGGAAGTTCGCCAGCATTTAAAAGCAGCCCAGGTCACCCATGAAATTCTGGTGGTGGATGACGGCAGCAAGGATGGGACCGCCGAGGCGGCCCGTAAAGCCGGGGCCCAGCTGGTTCGCATGGGGGAAAACCGCGGCTATGGAGCCTCCCTCAAGGCGGGGATTCGCCAGGCGAAGTATGAACTCATCGCCATCCTGGACGCGGACGGCACCTATCCCGCCGAGGATTTACCCGCTTTGCTGGAGTCGGTTAAAACCGCCGACATGGCGGTTGGGGCCCGGGTGAAGCCAAATAACGCCATCCCGGCCTTGCGCCGAATCCCTAAGTGGCTCCTGGGAAAATGGGCCAACTACCTGGCGGAACGGAAAATTCCCGATTTGAACTCGGGCCTGCGCGTCTTCAGAAAGAAAATCGCGGGCCGTTACGAAGGTCTTTTTCCCAACGGGTTCTCCTTCACGACCACCCTGACCCTGGCCCTGGAATGCCACGGTTATATCGTGCATTACCTGCCCATCCACTACCGCGAACGCATCGGTTCTTCCAAGATCCATCCGATCAAGGACACTATCAACTTCTTTTCGCTGGTCTTGCGGGTGGTCATGTATTTCAAGCCCTTGAAGATATTCATCCCCTTAAGCGGTATCCTGTTAGTAGCGGGAGTTACGTCAGGGCTCTTGTCCTCTTACCATGGACAGCCCTTGAACGGCGTCACGATTCTCCTGCTGGTGGCGGGCCTGCAGGTGGCGGCCCTGGGGCTTTTGGCGGACCTGCTGGTGAAGAGGGGGAGATAACCATGAGGGTTTTGCTGGTCAACCCGCCGAGTGAAAACATGATCACCACCAACATTCCGTCGGTGGTGGATGAGGAGCGGGGTTTTAACCCGCCCTTGGGACTTTTGTATGTCGCCGGTTTCGCCAAGGCCCGCACGGCCCATGAGATTTTGGTTTTGGACTGCCAGGTCGAGGAAATTTCCCAGGACGAGGTCGAAGCGAAGATCCGGGAAATCATGCCGGACGTGGTGGGAATCCAAACCCTCACCTTCACTGTCATTGACGCCCGCATGGTGGCCCAGGCGGCCAAGCGCGCCAACCCCAAATGCAAGGTCGTCATGGGCGGCCCCCACGTGCACATTTACGCGCGGGAAACACTGGCCATGGACGAGGTGGATTTCGCCATCAAGGGCGAAGGTGAGTTGGCCTTCACCCAGCTCTTAAGCGCGCTGGAAGGCCTGCTTCCCCTTGCTCAGGTCTATGGCCTGGCTTACCGGGACCCGGCGACCGGCCAGGTGAAAGACAACCCGCCCGCCCCTCCCGTCGAGGACCTGGACGGTCTGCCCTACCCGGCCCGTGAACTGACCCCGATCAACAAATACTATTCCATCCTGGCCAAGCACAACCCCATCACCACCATGTTTACCAGCCGGGGATGCCCCTACCGCTGTCTCTTTTGCGACCGGCCCACCATGGGCCGCCGGTTCCGCAGCCATTCGGCGATGAGCGTGGTCAACGAGATGGAAGCCTGCGTCAAACTGGGCATCCGGGAATTTTTCATTTACGACGACACCTTCAACGTCAACCGCAAGCGGGTTTTCGACATCTGTTCCGAGATCAAGGCGCGCAAGCTGGAAATTTCCTTCGATATCCGCGCCCGGGCCGACCGCATGGATGAGGACATGCTCCGGGAACTAGCCTCGGCGGGATGCGACCGCATCCATTACGGGGTGGAATCGGGTAACCCCGAAGTGTTGGCGACCCTCTTGAAAGACCTGGACCTGAACCAGGTCCGAAAAATCTTCAAAGCCACCCGTGCCCACGGCATGAAAACATTGGCTTATTTCATGATCGGCAACCCGGGCGAAACCCGGGAAATGGCCCTGCATACCATCCAGTTCGCCAAAGAACTGGACCCGGACTTCGTGCATTTTTCCATCCTGACCCCCTTTCCCGCCACGGCCATTTACTACAAGGCCCTGGAAGATGGACGCTACGAAAGCGATTATTGGGCCGAGTTTGCCAAGAACCCTACTCCCGATTTCAAACCCAAACTTTGGGAAGAACACATGAAGCGCGACGAGTTGGTCGACCTGCTCAAATACGCCTATAAATCCTTCTACCTGCGTCCCCGGATGGTGATGAAGAACATGGCCTATACCCACTCCGCCCTCGATCTGTTTCGAAAAGCCCGTGTCGGCCTGAAGATGCTTCGGATATAATGACCGCCGTTTAAAGCCCAGACTTACCGTTGTCCGAATCCCCCTTAAGGAAAGACGTATGTGGAAAAAAATATTGCCCGTTTTGCTTGGGCTAGTGCTTTTTGGGTTGGTCATCAGCAAGGGCCAGGTCGACCTGGCCAAGGTTTGGGACCAGCTTTTGATGGTACGCTGGAGCTATTGTCCCATCGTGATCCTGGCCTTCCTGGCGATGGTCTACCTCAAGGGCATCCGGTGGAGCTATCTGCTGAAAATGCAGGGGCACCAGTATTCGGTGTGGAATTGCTTCCTCATTTACATGACGAGCCTTTTTTGGGGAAACGTCACGCCCGGCCGGGCGGGGGACTTCATGAAGGTCCTTTACCTGAAGGAAGACCTGAAACTTTCCATGGGGACCGGAATGACGAGCGTTTTGGTGGACCGTGTGTTCGACCTTTACCTGCTCTTGATCATGGGCTGTCTTGGAATACTCACCAACAATATGTCCGCCAACCCGGACATGATCCGCTTGGTTTGGATATTCTTCGGGTTCCTTGTTTTCGCCACCCTTTTGGCGTTCAACCGTAAAATCGGGGAAGTGCTGATCAAAGCCGTTTTCCAAAGGGTTTTGGGAAAGCAATTGAAGGAAAAAGCCAACCAAGCCTTCGATGATTTTCACGCGGGGATGGAGGCTTTTTACAGTCCCAAAATCCTGATCCCCATTCTTTTATCCGCCGCCTCTTACCTCATCTATTTTTGGGCTTGTACCCTGTTGGCCGATTCGATGGGCGTCCATATTCCCATTTTTTACATAGCCTTCTGCATCTCCATCGTCAACATCGTCTCGCTTTTGACGTTCCTCGGCATGGGGACCCGGGAATTGGCCCTCAAGTTCCTCTTCGGCCTCATTAACCTGTCGGTCGATCAAGCGATGGTCTATTCAGCGTTGATCCTCGTGGATGGCACGCTCCTTTTTTCGATATTGTGCTTTTTTTGCTACCTGCTCAAGCCTGTCCGCTCCAAAAAACCTGAATGATCTCCCTTTGACCCTAGATAGGACGGCGTTGCCGGGCCCGAACGTCGGTGCTATATTGACGCCCCCGAGAATCCATTTCCCGCTCAACCTTCACCGAAGTGGCATTACAAAATCCAGGAACCTGTCATGACGAAGATCATTTGTGTCGCGAACCAGAAGGGAGGGGTGGGGAAAACCACCACGACCGTCAACCTGGCCGCCTGCCTGGCCGCGATCGAGAAAAAAACACTCCTGGTGGACATGGACCCCCAGGGCAACGCCACGAGCGGGGTGGGGATCGACAAAAACGCGTGCGACGTGAATATCTACCAGGTCCTGATGGGCGAGGCGGACATCCTGCAGGCCATCCGGCCCACCGAACTTCAAAAGCTTTTTTGCGTGCCCGCCAACGGGCACCTGACCGGCGCCGAGGTGGAGCTGGTGGGGATGGAAGAAAGGGAACTGCGGCTCAAGAAAGCCCTGGAATCGATCGAAACGGGGTTTGATTTTATCCTCATCGACTGTCCTCCCTCCCTGGGTTTCCTGACCTTGAACGCCCTGACCGCGGCCCGATCCGTCCTCATTCCCATCCAAAGCGAGTATTATGCCCTGGAAGGTTTGAGTTCCCTGATGGAGACCATCGAGCGAGTGAAGGAAAGCCTGAACCCGGATTTGACCATCGAGGGAGCGGTTTTGACCATGCATGACGCCCGCACCAGGCTTGCCAACCAGGTGGGCGATGAGGTGAAAAAGTTTTTTGGAGAGAGAATCTATAAAACGGTGATTCCCCGCAACGTCCAGCTTTCCGAGTCGCCTTCCTTCGGCAAGCCCATCATCCTCTACGACATCCGCTCGACCGGGGCCCAAGCTTACTTGAACCTGACGAAGGAGGTGGTTGCCCGTGACTAAAAAAGCCCTCGGGAGGGGCCTGGAAGCCCTCATCCCCAAGAAAGCCCAGGAAGAAAAAAAGGGGGGACTGCAGCAGATCCCCCTCTCCAAGATCAAACCCAACCCGGACCAACCCCGGAAACTATTCAGATCCGAGGATTTACAAGACCTCGTGAATTCGGTGCGGGAAAAGGGGATCCTCACGCCCATCGCGGTTCGTAAAAAGGGCGAGGGGTGGGAGATCATCGCCGGCGAGCGCCGTTGGCGTGCGGCCCAAAAGCTGGGGTTGTTGACCCTGCCGGCCGTGGAAGTCCAGGCTTCCGACGTGGAATCCCTTGAATGGGCCCTTATCGAAAACCTCCAGCGCGTGGACCTGAACCCCATCGAGGAGGCCCAGGGTTACCACCGTCTGCAGGAAGAGTTCCAGATGACCCAGGAACAGATCTCCCAAAAAGTCGGCAAGGACCGGGCCACCGTGGCTAACGCCTTGAGGTTGTTGAAACTTACCGCAGAAGTCCAGTCCTATTTGGCCGTCGGAAAGCTGACCTCGGGCCATGGACGGGTCTTGGCAAGCCTGCCGACCTCCCAGGAACAGAAAAAATGGGCGGACAAGATCCTCCATCATGGAATCTCGGTGCGCGAAGTGGAGCAATGGCTTCAAAACCAGAAGGGCCCCACTCGCCATTCGAAGGCGTCGTCCAAGGGGAAAGACCCGAATATCGCCAAGCTGGAAGAGAACTTGAGGGATTGGCTGGGCACCAAGGTGACGGTCAAGACCCATGGCAAGCAAAAAGGGATTGTCAAGCTGGAATACTATTCACTCGATGACCTGGACCGAATCCTAAATTTGTTCCGCAAGGCCGGCTATCGTTGACAATCCACAAATAAATTTTTAAGATTATTTTCGTGGTCGAACGGAGAAGAGAAAGAGTGGGAGAGCTTTTCCGGCGAACCTGAGGAGGGCGAAGAAATGCCTCAAACCGCAGCAGAAATATTGGCGAAGAAAATTGAGGGTGAAGTCAAAAGGTTGGCCCCCAATGCCGTGATCCGGAACGATTACACGAGCTACAAGGATGATGGGGTCGATATTTACGTATACGCCCCACGCAAAGTGGCCGATATGCTTCAAGGCCGGTTGAAGGGAACCATGGTGAGTGAATTGAAAAAAACCAGTGGAACCCGGGCCCGCTTGTTGATGGAGCATATTGAAAACATGACACCGGAGGCGAAGAAGAAATACGGCATTCCTGCCTAATTTTTTTTATGTCTTGCCGAAAATCGTTTTTTGGGTTCCTGCCCGAACCCATCCGTTGATATAGTAGAAAGCCTCTTCCGGAAGAATCCGGGAGGGGCTTTTTTTTGGAGAAAACCACATGCCTTTTGCGATTGAGCTTCTTTTCGATTCCCGCACCGACAAGGCCGTCCGCAAACTCGGCCGACTCCTCGAGAACAAAAAAATTCCCACGATTTTGAGCGCCCCAGGCGCCAGTCCCCATTTGACCTTGGCCGTGTTTGATAAACTCAAGCAGAAGCGGATGATCCCCCTCCTGGACAAATTGGCCCGTCGCTTTAACCCCATCCCGTTCGCCCTTGCCAGTTTGGGAAATTTCCCGGGCAAGGAAAGAGCCTTGTTTTTGGCGCCCGTGGTGACCCCTGACCTTTTGAAACTGCACCAATCGCTCCATCTTTCCATGAAGGGTTTGATCCAAGGGGAACTTGCCTATTATTTTCCGGGCCGGTGGGTTCCCCACTGCACCCTCGGAATGGGCCTTACCCTGGGGGAATTGAACCAGGGCTTTGATTATCTCCAAAAGCTCCCTTACGCTCAGAAGGGCCGGTACACCCGCCTGGCCTTGGCGGAATATCATCCCGTCAAAGAGATCTATTCCGTTCCCCTCGCCTTGCCCAAAGGCTGAAGCCACAACTAAAACTAAGGCAATTTTCACCACCAAGGCACCAAGACACCAAGTGAACCCTTAGTTTTTAAACCCAATGGTTTGATTTCGCTTTTCTTGGTCATCGACACTTGGCTGCGGTGCCAAGTGTTTAGTGTCTTGGTGGTAAATATTCTTCTTTGAAAGGTTCTTCATGGCAGACAAACCCCGCTTATTCCTCTTGGACGGTGCCGCGGTGGCTTACCGGGCCCATTTTGCCTTCATCAAGAACCCCCGGAAGACCTCCAAGGGCTTTGACACGTCGGCGATCTACGGTTTCGTGGACACCCTGCTGATGATCCTGAGGAAACAAAAACCCGAATATTTCGCCGTGGTTTTCGACTCCAGGGAACCGACCTTCCGCCACAAGATGTACAAGGAATACAAAGCCAACCGCGAGGAAATGCCCGAGGACCTCTCCAAGGGCTTCCCTTACATTTACAAGATGGTCAAGGCCTTGAACCTGCCCCTGTTGGTCAAGCCGGGTTTCGAGGCCGATGACCTGATCGGCACCATGGTGACGAGGGCCAAAAAGGAAAAAATCGAGAGCGTCATCGTGTCCGGCGACAAGGATTTCATGCAGTTGATCGGGCCGGACGTGAAGATGTACAAACCCAAATGGCCCAACGACTGGTCCATGGCGGACGAAAAGGACGTGATGGAGAAATTCGGGGTGAAACCCGAACAGGTCATCGACGTACTGGCCCTGATGGGCGACGCCTCCGACAACGTGCCGGGCGTGCCAGGCATCGGGGAAAAAACCGCCACCACCCTCATCCAGGAATACGGGACGATGGATAACCTCTTCAAGAACATCGATAAGATCACCAAGCCGAAACTGAAGGAATCCCTCCAACAAAACAGGGAAATGGCCGACCTGTCCAAGAAACTGGTAACCATCGATTGCGACTCGCCGATTCCCGACAAGCCCAAGGACATGGTCCTGGGGAAACCCGATATGCAGGCCCTTCACGAACTTTGCCGTGAATTGGAATTCAACCGGATGATGTCCCGGGTGGAGGAATACGCCTCCCAGTTCGGGACGGTCGACCTCGTCCTGGAAAGCCCCTCCGAACCCACCCAGAAGGGGAACAAACAAAGGAAAACAAAAAAGGAAAAAGAGGAGGCAACCGAACCCGCCGCGCCCCAAGTGAAGCACGTATCGGACAAGTACCGGAGCCTCCTGACCGAGGAGGAAATTGAAAAGGCGCTGGAGGCCGCGGCCAAGGCCGATCTGGTGGCTGTGGACACTGAAACCACGGGGCTCGATCCCTTGACGGTGGACATCGTGGGCGTGTCCCTGGCCTGGAAGGAGAAAGAGGCGGTATTCATCCCCTTCAACCAGGAACTCGGAAAGGAAAAGGTCGTCAAACTCCTCAAACCCTTTTTGGAAAACCCGAAGATCGAAAAGGGCGGCCAGAACAGCAAGTACGACTGGGCGGTCTTCAAAAGCCACGGCATTGAGCCGAAAGGGTTCGCCTTCGACACCATGATCGAGAGCTTCCTGCTGGATTCTTCCTACCGCCAGCACAATCTGGATGCCATCGCCTTGAAGCACTTCAACTACACCAAGATTCCCACCGAAGCCCTGATCGGCAAGGGCAAAAAAGAAATCACCATGGATCAGGTGCCCCTGGAGGACATCACCCAATACGCCTGCGAGGACGCGGACTTCACCCTGCGCGCGCACAACCTTTTCGCCCCGCGCCTCAAAAAGGAAGGACTGCAAAAGCTTTACGAGGAAGTGGAACTGCCCCTGGTGATGGTACTGGAGGACATGGAACGTTCGGGCATCGCCATTGACGCGAAACTACTGGGAGACCTTTCCGCCGAGGCGGAAGTGGAACTGAAAAAACTCACCAAGAAGATCTACAAGGAAGCGGGGGAGGAGTTCAACATCGGTTCGCCCCTTCAACTGGGAAAGATTCTCTTTGAGAAGATGCAGGTGCAGAAAATCGGGGGAACGCGGGTCAAGAAGACCAAGACGGGTTACGCCACGGACGTGGACGTGTTGGAGGCCCTCAAGGGCGTTCCCATCGCGGACATGATGCTGGACTACCGTCAGCTCTCCAAGCTCAAGAACACCTATCTCGACGTTTTGCCCGGTATGGCAAGCCCCAAGGACGGCCGTATCCATACCTCCTACAGCCAGGCGGTGGCGGCCACGGGCCGCTTGTCTTCCAACGACCCAAATTTACAGAACATCCCTAACCGCTCCGAATTCGGAAGGCGCATCCGGGGGGCCTTCGTCGCCAAGGATTCCAAGCACGTCCTTATTTCCGCCGACTATTCCCAGATCGAACTGCGGGTCCTCGCCCACATCACGGGCGATAAGAACCTGATCGAGACATTTAAAAAGGACGAGGATGTCCACCGGCGCACGGCCTCCCTCATCTTCGGGGTGCCCATGGACCAGGTCACCTCTACCCAGCGCAGCCAGGCCAAGACCATAAATTTCGGGGTCATCTACGGCATGGGCCCCCAAAGGCTGGCCCGTGAAAACGGGGTTTCCATGGCCGAGGCCAAGAAGTTCATCGAGGATTACCTGGCCAAGTACCCCGGAATCCAGAAATTCACCACCGAGTGCGTGGAAACGGCGAAGGAACAGGGTTTTGTCTCCACCATCCTGGGCCGCAAGCGCCTCCTGCCGGAAATCCATTCCACCAACGTCGGGCTCAAGATCGCGGCCGAGCACATGGCGGTCAACACCCCTATCCAGGGTTCCGCCGCCGATTTGATCAAGATCGCCATGGTGCGCCTGCACGCCAAACTCAAACAGAAGAAGATGGAAACCACCATGCTGCTACAAGTTCACGATGAACTGGTCTTTGAGGCCCCCAAGGGCGAGGTCGAGGAA
>Ga0182030_10006763_pt1 | contig 24104 bp, 27 predicted proteins | sample 812S3MmetaG_FD_121299 | JGI IMG/M metagenome (GOLD analysis project Ga0182030, IMG submission 121299) | Permafrost microbial communities from Stordalen Mire, Sweden - 812S3M metaG (Illumina Assembly) | ecosystem: Environmental > Terrestrial > Soil > Wetlands > Permafrost | place: Sweden...
GACAGGACTCGAACCTGCAACCGACGGTTTTGGAGACCGCAACTCTACCAATTGAGCTACCACCCTAGGCTGCGCGTCTTATTTGGTTTCCCGGTGGGGCTTGTGACAACGGCAAAAGCGGCAGTACTTGCTCAGCTCGAGCCGGTCGGTCGTGTTCTGTTTGTTCTTGAATGTATTGTAGTTCCGGCGCTTGCACTCGGTGCATGCCATCGTTACCATCACGCGGTTTTCTTTTTTTGCCATCGTTCATTCCGTGAGGCGCAGAGCGCCGGACATAAAGAAAACGGGGCCGGGCCCGTTCCAGGAAGTCATGATACCACACCGCTCCCGGGCAGGACAAGGGCGTTGCCGTTTGTGGTACGATAGCTTCGGTTCCTCACGGAACCGAGGCGGTGGGGTCCGCCAACGGCCACGCGCCGTGAAGCGCCATCCGGCCGATGACTCCTGGCGTCGCTTTGCGCCGGGATTTTTTACGCCCGGCACCTCCCGTGAGGAAACCAACCGTGCCTAAGAGCCCCGCAGCCGAACAGCCCGCCCTTCGTCTACGCGTCCATATTGGCGAGAGCGACCACCACGGTGGCCAACCCCTCTATACCGCGATCGTCGAGGCCGCCCGCCATGCCGGCCTCGCAGGCGCGACCGTCCTCAAGGGCATCGAAGGCTATGGCGCCCACTCGGTCGTCCACGCCGCGCACATCGTCGACCTCTCCGCGGATCTACCGATCATCGTCGAGATCATCGATTCTGCGGACGCCATTCGGCGGTTCTTGCCCGCGCTCCAGGCCATGGTGGCGGACGGCCTCATCACGCTCGAGGATGTCCGGATCGTCTACCGAGGAGAAGGACGGGCGCGCTCGTGATCGACGTCCGCGTGATCGCAGCAGTCGGCATCGGCGCCGCACTGGGCGGGATCTTCCGCCTTCTGGTCACGCAATTCGTCGTCGCGCGAGCGGGCGCCGGCTATGGTTTCTATGCAACGCTGTTTATCAACGTCAGCGGCTCGTTCTTGATCGGCATCGTCATCGAAATGGCTCAGACGCGTGCCAACGTCTCCCCACTCTGGCGCTACTTTCTCGCGACCGGGATCCTCGGCGGTTATACGACGTTCTCGACGTTCTCGTTTGAGGCGTTCTCCCTGGCAACCGGTGGCTTTGGACTCACATCGCTCTTCTACGTCGCCGGCAGCGTCGTACTCGGCATCGCGGGCGCGTTCGGCGGTATCGTCACCGCTCGCGCGCTGGCGCCTTAAAACCGGATGCCGCTCGATCTGGACGTTCTCTACAGCTGCCCGTCGTGCGGCGAGGAGAACGCGATCGGCGTCGATCCGACCGGCGGGCGACGCCAGCACCTCGTCGAGGATTGTCCGGTGTGTTGCCGGCCGCTCGTCTTCGACGTGGTCATCGATCGCGATGGCGACGCGATCGTCGAACGCGTCGAGTGCGAGTAACGTCCTACGACAAGCTCAGGATAAACGCCACTGAGTGGTGCGACCGGTCAGAATCGAACTGACAACCTTGGCCTTAGGAGTGCCCTGCTCTATCCAGATTGAGCTACGGCCGCATACTCCAGCGCGAGGCGTTCGCGAACGGGAAGGAGACCTCCCGGAACGAAGCCCTCGCCTCCCATGACGACGAAGCCGCCGCACATCCCGCCGATGAGTACGACGCCGGACGGGTTTTCGATCGAGCACGAGCTGCCGAAGCGTTTTGCCGCTTTCTACAAACCGCTGCACGACGCGTTCACCGCACGTCAGCAAACTGTCATCGTGAACCGCAAGGCGGCGCTCAAGGCATCGCTCGAGGGCAAGCGCCCGAGCTACTTGCCGCTTTCCGAAGCCGGCAGCGACTGGCGTATCGAGCTGCCCGCGTGGTGCGCCGATCAGCGCAATCAGATGACCGGCCCCGCCGACGATCATGAGCTCGTCGTGAAGATGCTCAACTCAGGCGCGCCGGGCGTGATGATCGACCTCGAAGATTCGATCGCCAACGTTTTCTCGCATACGATCAAGGGCATCGACAACGCGGTTGCGGCGTACTACGGCGAGTTAACGTATATGGATGCGAAGCGCGGCGGCAACGTCGTGCACATCAACGACAGCCCAACCGTACTCTGGACGCGCGTGCGCGGATTGCACATCTCGCAGGCCGGCATTTATAAGGACGTCACTTCGGCGTCGCTGTTCGATCTTGCGCTGCTCGCCTATAAGCTGGATTTCTCACGGCTCAAGCACCCGCTCGCGATCTATATTCCGAAGAGCGAGTCGGCCGAAGAGGCGTTGTGGTGGAAGGACGTGTTGGCCGCGGTTGCGACCGCCAAGGGGCAGCCGGCGAATGTGATCAAGTGCATGGCGCTCGTCGAATCGCATCCGTTCGCTTATCAGATGGAAGAGTTTGCCTACACGCTGCGCGACCATCTCCTCGGCTTGAATCTCGGCCGCTGGGATTATATGGCGAGTTTGATCCACTTCAACCTCGACGATCCCAAATGGGTGTTGCCGGATCGCAATACGATCCCCACCGACGTGCCGTTCTTTCAAGCGTTGCGCGAAAGCATTCCGGAAGTTTGCCACTCGCACGGGATGTTGGCGATCGGCGGGATGACGGCGATCTTTCCGGATCGCTCGAACCCGGAGTTCAACAAGCTGGCGTTGGAAAATCTAGAACGCGACAAGAAAAACGAATCGGTTTGTTTGTTCGACGGTGCGTGGACGGGGCACCCGGATCAGAACACGATCGCGGTCGAACAGTTTCCCGATCCCAATCAGGGCTTCAAACGCAAGCCGGGGGCGAACAAGAACCCCGACCTGCGGCCCGCGATCGACGGCGTGGGCACGAAGACGGCGAACGGCACGCGCGCGGCCGTGCGCACGGTAATCCGGTATCGGCAGGGGTATCTCATGGGCCGCGGCGCTTCGCTGCTCGACGGATATATGGAAGATCTGGCGACCGATCGGATCTATCGGTTGATGATCGCGCAGCGGTATCTGCACGGGATGCATACGGCCACCGACATCACGCGGTTTTTCGATGAAGAACTTGCGCGGTTATTGGTCGATCCCAACAACGCCAAGGATTCGAAAGTCTTCCGCGAAGCGCGCCGGCAGAGCGAAGAGATGATCCGTCAAGGCTTCTACGACCCGATCTGATCGCCGGGGGTGAGGTTATGAGCGTTATCGACGACTATCTCAAAACGGTTGAGCCGTCGAAGAAGCGGGAGCTGAAACGGATTCGCGCGCTGGCCAAAGAGGTGGTGCCAAGCGCCGAGGAAGCGATCGTTTACGGTATGCCCACGCTGAAATATGACGGGCAGCCGATTCTCGGATTCAACGCGCACAAGAATCACATCGGCATCTATCCGTATAGTGCGGACGTGATCGATACGCTCAAAGACGAACTCGAAAAATACGGATTGTCACGCGGTGCAATACGCGTGCCTTTAGATGATCCAATTTCAAAGGGCACGTTGCGAGCGGTCATCAACTGCCGGTTGAAGGCCATTCGGGCCAAACGCAGCGACTGAGCGCCGTTACGCGATGATCGTCCCGCGGACTTCACCGAAGTCGACGCGCGTCGCGCCGGAACCAGCCCAACCGTGCAGCGTAACCGTGTCGCCGTTTTCGAGAAATGTCCGCGTTTCGCCGGACGGGAGCGCGATCGGGTTTGCGCCGCGCCAGCTCAGTTCGATCAAACTGCCGTAGGTGCCGGGTTCGTGGCCTGAGATCGTGCCGGTGCCGAACAGATCGCCTGCGCGTATGCGCGAGCCGTTGGATGTCATGTGGGCGAATTGCTGGGCGACGTTCCAGTACATCTCGCGGAAATTCGTCTTGGAGATCGCGGCGGGGGCCATCTTTTGTTCGCGCATCTTCTCCGTTTGGATGAGGATCTCGAGCGAGATGTCGTAGGCGTAGTTTTCGCTCACACGCAGATGCGGTAGCGGTTCGGGATCGAGGACGCGGTTAGCGACGCGGTAGGGCTCCAGGGCCTCGAGCGAGACGAGCCACGGCGAGATCGATGTGGCAAACGACTTGGCGAGGAACGGGCCGAGTGGGACGTACTCCCAGGCTTGAATGTCGCGCGCGCTCCAGTCGTTGAGCAGCACGTAACCGTAGACGTGGTCGCGCACCTTATCCGCGGGGATCGACTCGCCCATCTTGTTGCCGGGGCCGGTGACGAACGCCATTTCGAGTTCGATGTCGAGCATTTGCGACGGGCCGAACGTGGGCGCCGGCGCGTCGAGGGCTTTGCGCTGCCCGTGTGGACGACGGACCGGCGTGTCGCTCACGACGATGGAGCTTGCTCGGCCATGATAGCCGACCGGCAGATAGCGGTAATTCGGCTGAAGCGGATCGCTGCCCGGCCGCAAGATCTTGCCAAGGTTCGTGGCGTGTTCGATACCGGAGAAAAAGTCAACGTAGTCCTGAACCTCGATAGGCAACTCCATGGTCGCTGCATTGCGCGGGACGAGCGCGCGGATGACGGCTTCGCGCTCTACCTGCGTTGCGGCTTCGCCGAAGAGGCGTTGCAACGTCGCGCGCAGTGAACGCCATGCACCGGGACCTTGCGCAAGGAACGCATTGAGGGAACGCGCATCGAGCAACGTCTCGTCGTCGATTAGCCGCTCGCGCACGAGCATCGAAAGATCGACAATTGACGGCCCAATCGCGACGCCCGGTCGCGGCGCATCCTCCGTGAGAAAGATGCCGAGGGGCAGGTTCTCTAGGCCGAAGCCGCCAGCGTCAGCGCCCGGAACCCACGATGTTGTTGCCATTCGAGAGCGCTACGGGCAGCAACGAAAAGACCCCTCGCTTGCGAGGGGCCTCCTTTACTAAAACTGGAGCTGGCGGTCGGGATTGAACCGACGCTCTCAACATTACCAATGTTGTGCTTTACCACTAAGCTACGCCAGCTCGGCTCTGGGTGTTTATTCGTCGCCCGAGCAGCTGGCATCTTTTTCTCGTCTATGCCGCTTCTCCTGGGTCCGCCCTTCGGATTTCAAGGTCGATTAGCATAGCAACGACGTGGCAAACGCTTCTTTCGAGGCTTTATAGCACTCGCATGCGATGCCTCCAAGAACGACGGCGTCAACGAAAGTGACAACACCTCGGCTATACTCGATGGCTCCCATCTGATGGAGTTGATCCGCAGCCTCTGTGACGCTGGCACGCCGTACGCCGAGCATGATAGCCAAGAATTCGTGCGTTAGGCTGAATTGTGGTTTGCCTACCCGATCTGCCGTCATCGCTATCCACCGGGCACACCGTTCAAGCACGCTGTGCATGGCATTGCATACCGTAAACTGTTGCGAACTGAACAAAGTCGCGCGCACACTAGAACGCATCAAGCGCGCGAATGTTACGCTCGTGTCCATGCGTCTCACGAAGCATTCGATGCTCATGCGTCTCACGAGCCCCTTGACTTGACAGAACGACGCGCGAGAAGACAATGAAGAACCGAGCGCGGCCTCGGATTCGACGAAACTCTCGCTGCCCACGCTTCCAACTTCAACGATGTCACCATTCACCAGCATCGCGACAACGGAGATTACGGCGTCAATAGGAAAATCGACGTAGGTTATGACCCGGCCAATTGAATGCGTGGACTGATGGGCTCTCAGGGGAACGATCGTAAGATCGCCCTCAAGGTTGACCACGTCACTAGCCGGCAGCGCATCCAGCAGGCGATTCCCCGACGAATAGAACACGGCGCTCACGGCCTCTCTGTAGTGCTAGCCGCGCCGCGAATCAAGGCGCTCCACTCTCACCGCCTGTAAGAATTGTCGGTCGGGGGCATTTTCGAAGCGCAAACGCTTGGCACCAAAAGTTTTTATCGTCGGCTTTGCCCTCTCGATCTTTGCCGTCCCGGTCTTCGCCCTCGCGCCAGGCACTGCTCGCAACAATCCGCCGAATTGGCTACGAGCGACCTCATAGCATTCGCACGACGCAGTTTCAAGGCCAGGTCGGTCGAGAATGGCAATCGTTCCACGGGTGTATTGTATGAGGCCCGCGTGTTGTAACGTCCCCGCGGCAATGGCCACACCAGATTGACCGGTGCCCAGCATCATCGCGAGAAATTCCTGAGTCAGCGGTATCGCATCGAGGTCCATTCGATCGCGCGTCATCAAAAGCCAACGGGCGCATCGTTCGTAAATCGTGTGCAGACGATTACATGCGGCGAGCTGACCGAGCATGTTGACATACGCTTGCAGATAACGATCGAGAAGTTGGCGAAACCCCGGATCGCTTGCGGCCAGTTCACGAAACAAATCAGCGGATATTCTGATTGCTCTGCCACGGACTTGACAATAGCACACGTTCGCGGTGCTCGAGGCGCCCATCAGCAACGGGAAGGCCGACATCCCTTCTCGACCGATCGTCCCGACTTCAATCTGGCTGCCGTCTTTCATTCGCGCGACAACCGACAGAACGCAATCGAGCGGAAAGTAGACGTCGTCAATCTGCTGTTCTGCTTCGTAAATTTTCTGGCGCAGAACAACGCGCACCAGGGCGCCGCGTTCGAGAATTCTTGCGGCGCTCGAGTCGGAAAGTGCGTGGAGAATGGCATTCTGCCCAATCGCGGGCAGGGTGACTGGCTGATCGTCCCGTGAGGTCTTCTTCAAACGTCCCGCCAAAGCAAGCAATCATTGCATACAGTTGGCTCACATGGTATCGTTCCTCAGCGGACGGTTTCTAGTTGATTATGATAGTACAGCTCAATAGCCCGCGGTCCGCTCGTTCTAAGCTGCGACGAAAATCATTCCGGGATGAGCTACCTGCGGTAGCAATACACGGCATCATTTAAATAAACTCCGCAGAGCCCGCCAGCTTGTGCCGACTCGCCCAGCGTCTATGCCGGTCTTGCCGATTAACGGTTAGGATCAACCCGAAGATGCATGAACGACGATCTCCGATCCGGCACCATATAGACGTCGCCTGTCTGGGGGCAAAAGGCACCAAGGAACTCGATCTCGCCGCGATACGAGCGTGCGGCACCGCTGCGGTGGGCGTGGGAGCCGCAACAGGCGACACGGATCGAACCGTGGGCCAGCGAGATCGCTATTTCTGCAATAAACGCCGTGCGTTGCCCGATCGCAATGCTGCGCGCGTTGCATCATCAAACGATGACACCGTTGCAATAACCGCACCCGGCGGATCTTCCATTACGGCGAACGGATAATCGCTGCCGACCACAAGATGATCGCTGCCGAACCGTTTCGCGACGAGGGCGAGGTTATCCGCATCGAACACCAGGGTGTCGCCGTAAAAGGCGCGCGCCGTTTCGGACGGACGCTTCGGTAACGCCGCCTGAATCTTCTCATCGATGTTCCACAGCCGGTCGAGCCGCGGCAAGAGCCACGGTAGCGTTCCGCCGCCGTGCGCGAGGACGATGCGCAACTTTGGATGCCGCGTGAAGATGCCGGTCATCATAAGCCGCGCCGCCGCAATCCCCGTCTCCGACGGATACGCCGTCGAGATCACCATCTGCATAAATTGCAGCCGGTCAAATCCCGGCGCCGACTCAGGATGGATGAACACGATCGCATCGAGCGCCGCGCAGCGTTCCCAAAACGGCACGAGCGCGGCATCATCCAATTCGCGTCCGCCGGCAACCGTGCCGATCTCCACCCCGTGCAAACCCAGTTCCCGCGTGGTGCGCTCGAGTTCCGCACACGCCGCATCCGGATCTTGCAGCGGCACCATCGCGAGGCCGGCAAACCGGTCGGGCCGCGCGCGTACCACCGCTGCAATCCCATCATTCTGCAGCTTGGCATAGGCAAGTCCATCGGCCGCCGCAGCCTCATACGAATAGCACACCGGGATCGGCGAGATCACTTGCAGCCCGATTTCGCGCGCGTCCATATCGCCGATGCGCCGGTTCGCATCCCACGTGCGCTCGTCGATCGTGCGGTAGTGCTTATCGCCGCGGTACATCTCTCCGCAGGTTTCCGACTCGATCACGAGCCCCGGGCAGCCCCGAACCGTTATTCCGCTCGCCTCACGCGGCATGAAGTGGGTGTGAAAGTCGACGGTATCAGTCTTGTTCGGCACGATGATTTTCGACGTTCGCGATCATCGTGGCCAACGTCTTCCGGAAGCGCTCGAAGTCGGCGGCCGAAATTCCCTTGAGCGCGATCCGGTTCGCCTCACCGACAGACTCCAGCACGTCGGTTTGCATCCGCCGCCCCTTCGCGGTAAGAAACACGTTCGTCTTACGGCGGTCCGATGGATGCGCCTCGCGCACCACGATGCCCAGCGCCTCCAACGTATCCAACACAACGGTGACCGTCGCGCGTTCCATACCCACGCGTTCGCTAAGCTCGACTTGCGAGATACCGTCTTCTTCGAGCAGCGTGCGAATGTAGAAATAATGCTTGAACGCGATGCCGCGCTTCTTCAACGCGTCGGCGAGCGGACGGGCGATCGCCTTGTAGCCGAGCCGCAGCCAATAACCCGGTCCGGAAGTGAGCGGAGCGGCCTCGCGGCGCCTATTGACAATCGCGGTCATTTCGTCGATAAGTATGACCATCAAAACCGATAGATGTCAAACAGTTAGATTCCAAACAGTAATGAAAAGGGACGTAATCGATGACCGAGGTCTTCGCCGGCAAACGCGCCGACTTTAACTTCAACGACCGTCGCATCGTGAAGAGCGGCGAACTCGAGATCGGCGTGTTGCATCGCGCCGGCGAATACTACGCTTACGAGAACACGTGCCTGCATCAAGGCGGCCCCGCGTGCGAGGGCCTGATCATGGGCAAGGTCGAGGAGATCCTCGACACCGATCGCACCTACATCGGCCAGCGTTTCTCCGAAACCGAAACGCACTTCGTGTGCCCGTGGCACGGTTACGAATACGATTTAAAAACCGGCGAGTGCGTGCCCGACCGGCGGCTCCGCTTGCGCAAATTCGAAGTCGTCACCAAAGGGGAGGACGTCTATGTCATCGTCTAGTGCAGTCGTTTCCAATGACTCGGCGCTTGCGTGCGCGGGTATCCTTAAGTCCGTCGACGACGCCATTGCAATTGGCGAGTTCTCGGCGTTTACCGATGTATCGGTGCAACAACTCATGACCGCCGCCGCGCGCCTATACGTAGCCTATGCGGAGCAGGGTGGCAATCTGCCCGCAATCGCGCCCGGCGCGCTGAACGCAACGCAAGGCATGGTCGTCACGACCGCGCTACTACGCGCCGTGAACGTGCAGCTCTTCGAGCTCGGCCTGTGGCAGTCGTGGGCCGGAGGCGGCCGCTAACATGAGCATCACGCTTCCGACCAGCGATCTCCAAGGCATGCAAATCGCCGAGTTCGACACGACGACCCTGCTCGAACACGCGGCCAAGCAAGCGCGTCAGCGCAAGTATCAGGACCTCTTCATCGTCGATGTCGACTCACACCACTACGAGACCGAGTCGATGGCCGACATCAACGACTATCTCGACGACACCGTGCTCAAGCATCTGGCGAAGGCTTCGGGCGGTCTCAAAGCCGTGCGCAGCAGCTTCACGATGCAGTCCGCCGTCGGCAACCAAGATCAAGCCGGCCGCGTGACGCGCTACCCGCTGCGCCAATTCGAAACGACCGGCGAAATGGAACGCCACACCGAGCTCACGCGTCGCTGGATGGACTCGATGGGCATCGACATGGCGCTGCTCTTCCCCACGCACATGCTCACGCTCAGCTCGCATCCCGTGCTCGAAGTGCAGACCAAATTGGCCCGCGCCTATAACCGCTGGCTGGTGGAGACGATCATCCCCAAGGAGCCGCGCATCCGCACGCTGCTCTATCTGCCGCTCTACGACCCCGAAGCGTGCTACAAGATGGTCCTAGAATTCGGCGACAAGCCGGGCGTCTCGGGTTTCCTCGTCACCGCGACGCATAACACGCCCGTGCACGACAACGCCTTGATGAAGACCTACGCCGCCCTCGAAGAACGCGGTCTGCCGATCGCCTTCCACGGCAGCTTCAACTGGTCGGACCAAGCGTTCAAGACGACGAACCGCTTCATCGCCGTTCACGCGCTGGGCTTCGTCTGGTATAACCTCGTGCACATGACGAACTGGATCGTCAACGGCCTGCCGGAGCGCTTCCCCAAACTCAAGGTCATCTGGATGGAGTCAGGCCTGGCCTGGATCCCGTTCCTCATGCAGCGCCTCGACAACGAGTACATGATGCGCAGCAACGAATGCCCGGCGCTCAAGCAACGCCCGAGCGAGTACATGCGCCAGATGTACTACTCCACGCAACCGATGGAGATCCAGGACATGGGCGCGTTGCAAACGACGTTCCGCATGATCAACGCCGACACGCAGCTGATGTACTCCTCGGACTACCCGCACTGGGACTTCGACTTGCCGAGCACGATCTACGATCTGCCCTTCTTGAGCGAACAGTCCAAGAAGAACATCCTCGGCGAGACGGCGGCTAAGGTATTCAACCTCGAACGTCCGAAAACAAAGCTTGCGAAGATTCCCGGCCTCTAGCGGCCGATGAACGGAGCGGCCTTCGGACCGGAGAGCGAACTCGTGCCCTGGATCCCGTTACGCGAAGAGTTGATACGGGCCCGCGATCGGGCCCGCGTGCAGAGCGCGCGTTCCAGCAACCGGCCGATGTGGCTCTTTGCGCTCTTGGCCGGACCCGGCATCCTCGTGATGTTGGGCGAGAACGACGGCCCGAGCATGCTCTCCTACGCCGCGACGGGCGCGTCGTTCGGCGTGGGCTTCTTCATCCCGTTCATCGTTTTCACGTTCGCGCTTGCGTATATCGTCCAAGAGATGGTCGTGCGCATCGGCATCGCGACGCGCCGCGGACACGCCGAACTGATCGTCGATCGCTTCGGCCTGACGTGGGGACGCTTCGCGGGGGCCGATCTCGCGATCGGCAACCTGCTCACGCTCGTCACCGAATTCATCGCGATCCGCGCGGGCACGGCCTATTTCGGCATTCCGCCGGCTTATGCCGTGATCGGAGCGGGGCTTCTTGTCGCGCTCGCGATGTGCACGCGCCGGTACGTGACGTGGGAACGCATCGTGATCGCGCTTGCCGTGGGGAATCTGCTCTTCATTCCGGCCGCGCTGCTGGCCCATCCGGACGGTGCGGCGATCGGGCGCGCGTTCGCGACGTGGGGTCCGATCCCGGGCGGCATCTCGCTGGCGTTCTTCACGCTCGTGCTGGCGAACATCGGCGCGACCGTGACACCCTGGATGCTCTTCTTCCAACAGAGCGCGGTCGTCGACAAAGGCCTCACACGCGCCGACCTCAGCCAGGCTCGCGTCGACACGGGGCTCGGGGCGGCAATTGCTGCCGTCGTCGCGATTGCGACCGTCGCGGCAGCCGCGACGCTCTACACCCACCACATCGACGTCCGCACGTTTGCCAACGGCGCGGATTTCGCCACCGCGCTCAAGCCGTTCATCGGTTCGACCGGTGCGGCGCTCTTCGCGCTCGGCATGATCGAAGCGGGGCTCGTTGCTGCGATGACCATTTCGACCAGTTCCGCATACGGCGTGTCCGAAGTGCTGCATGTCCGGCGCAGCCTCAATGCCGGGCTTTCGTCCGCGCGCACGTTTTACGCAACCGGCCTGCTGTCGGTTGCCATCGCCGGAGCGATCGTGTTGATCCCGAACGCCCCGCTGCTCTCGATCTCCATCACGGTTAACGTGATCGCGACGCTACTCATGGCGCCGGCCCTCCTCTTCGTCATACTCTTGGCGAGCGACGGCGATATCATGGGCGACCTCAAGAACAGCTCCCGGGCGAACGCGATCGCCGGAACGATCGTCGCCGCAATCGCGCTGGTCGGTGCCGCCTACGCGCTGACGATCATCGTGCCGCTCTTCACTCACGGAGCCTCCGGATGAGCGCCCCTCCCGAATTGCCTCCGCGCCGGCCGATCACCGGGCTCACCCGCCTGCTTCTGGTCGCCTTGCGAGTGTATGTCTTCATCGCCGTTCCACTGGTCGTGTTCACGTTTTTCCACATGCTCAAGCCCTAACGGGCGGAGGATACCCGATGCCACCAGTTCGCACCGCGCTTACCGCGCTCTTCATTACTGCGCTGCTCTCGGCAGCGACGCCCGTCGCGACGCTCGCACAGGTCAAACCGGTCGACATCAACGTGATCGTATCGCTCACCGGTCCCGGCACATTTCTCGGCAAAGGCGAAGTTGACGGATTGAACGCGCTCCAAGGCGCCGTCAACAAGCGCGGCGGCATTCGCGGGCGGCCGGTCAATTTCGTCATCCACGACGATCAGACGAACCCGCAGCAATCCGTTCAATTGACGAACCAGATCCTGGCCGATAAGGTCTCGGTGATCCTGGGTTCGTCACTCGGCGCGACGTGCTTGGCGATGGCACCCCTCGTTACCAGCGGCCCGGTTCAATACTGTCTCTCGCCCGCGATTCATCCGAAGTCCGGTACGTTTACGTTCACGAGCAACGTTTCCACCAGCGACTATGCGATCGCGTTCTATCGCTACTTCCGCACGCAGAAGTGGACGCGAATCGCCCTCATCACGTCCACCGACGCATCCGGCCAAGATGCCGACGAAGGCTTCGGCAACGCGCTGAACCTGCCCGAGTTCAAGGATAGCGGGCTGACCATGGTCAGCCACGAGCACTTCAACATCACCGACATCAGTGTCAGCGCGCAAATGGCGCGCATCCGGGCGACGAACCCGCAGGTCATCGTCGCCTACTCGCCCGGTACGCCATTTGGAACGCTGCTTCAGGGCATCAAACAAGGCGGATTGGACGCGCTGCCGATTGCAACCGGCACCGCCAACATGACGTATGCCGAAATGAAACAGTACGCGCAGTACATTCCGAACAACTTGATCTTTCCGGGACTGCCCTATCTGGCGCGCCAAGCGGCGTCGCCCAAAGAGCGCGCCGTCCAAGACACGTTTTACGACGCGTTCAAACCGTTGGGCATCGTGCCCGACCTGATCCAAAGCTTCTCGTGGGATCCCGCCTCCATCGTCATCGACGCACTCCGTACCGTCGGACCGGACGCGAGCGCCGATCAGATACGTCAGTACATCGAAAACCTGCACGACTACATCGGGATCAACGGCATCTACGACTTCCGCGACGGCAGCCAGCGCGGCCTTACCGAACATAACTTGATGATCATGCGCTGGGATATCGACAAGGGAACCTGGAGCGCGGTCAGCGGGCTCGGCGGCGGACCGATGAAACGCTGACGACTGCGTAAAGGAGTCCGCCGCACCGACCGACTAGACCCAGCTTGGAAAGAAACCGCTACCGGAGATGGGGTTGGCATGGCAAAGAAAGATTCTGGAGGCGTCGATCGACGCGCGTTTTTAGCCGGCATCGGCGCCGCTGGTGCCGCAACGGCGGCGGTAGCGGCGGCGAAGCCCACTCCGGTCGAGGCCCAACCCACGGCGCTTCCACCCGTCTCGCAATCGCACGCGACCGCAATCGCTGCGCTGGAGGAAGCACCGCCTTCCGCCGGCGCAAGCGTCGACGCGTGGCACGTAGCCGCTCCTTTTGGTTCCGACTACATGGTCGACGTGCTGATCGCGCTCGGCTACAAGTACGTCGCCGCGATACCCGGCACGACGTTCCGCGGCCTACAAGAGTCGGTCATCAACCACGCCATCGGTAAGATGGAGTGGATTACGTGCGTGCACGAAGAGATCTCGGGCGCGATAGCCCACGGCTACTACAAGGCTGCGGGCAAGCCGATGGCCTTCATGGTACACAACACCGTCGGACTGCAGCACGCGACGATGGCGATCTTCAACGCTTGGGCGGATCGCGTGCCCACGCTCTGCATGCTCGGCAACTATGCGGACGGCACGCTGCGGTCGTCCAGCGCCGATTGGGACCACTCCGCGACCGACGATGCTGCGATGGTTCGCGGTTACATCAAGTATGACGAGCAGCCGGGTTCGCTCCAGCACTATCGCGAGTCGATGCTGCGCGGCCATGGGTTGATGATGACCGCGCCGATGGGCCCGATCGTCATGGTGTGCGAGCAAGTGTTGCAAGAGAACACCGCATCACGCGCACCGCAGCCGCCGCTGCCGGCCTACGTCGCCGCGACCCAGCCGATGGCCGATCCGAATGCAATAGCGCAAATCGCACAGATGCTCGTCACGGCAAAAAACCCGGTGATCGTCGCCGACCGAGCCGTTCGCAGCCAAGCCGGCGTGATGCACCTCGTGGCGCTCGCCGAGGCGCTGCAGGCGCCGGTGGTCGACAAGCTCGGCCGCATGAACTTTCCGACCAACCATTATCTCAACTCTTCGCCGGCGGTGACCGCGCAGGCGGACCTGATCCTGGCGCTCGATCCGGGCGACCTCTTCGGTATCGTGGACGTGCTCGACGAGTCGATCAGCCGCGAAACCAAGCGTAAGATTCCGCTCGACTGCAAAGTGATCACGATCGATTCCGAACTGCTCGTAGGCGCCGGAAACTATCAGGACAAGCAACGCTTCTACCAAGCGGATATGCCGGTGGCCGGCGACTCGGAAACGACGCTCCCGTTCCTCGTCGAAGCCGTGAAGAGCGCCATGTCGACCGCGCGCCGCAACGAAAACCCGCAACGCGAAGCGCGGATGCGCGAAGCCTTCTACATCAAACGCACGACCGACATGTCGGCCGCCGCAATCGGCTGGGATGCATCGCCGGTCAGCACGGCGCGCGTCTGCATGGAACTGTGGGCGCAAATCAAGCACCTGGATTGGGCACTCGTATCTCAATCGAACTTCCAAAGCAGCTGGCAGAACCGGCTGTGGGATTTCACCGACTATCAGCACTACATCGGCGGCTCGGGCGCGGCCGGCATCGGGTACATCGGCGGCGCCGCCGTCGGTGCTGCGCTGGCCCATAAAGAGAAGGGCGCGGGCCGCGTGTGCGTGAGCATCCAGGGCGACGGCGACTTCATGATGGGCCCGGGCGCGATGTGGACGGCCGCCCACCACAAGATTCCGATGCTGACGATCGTGCACAACAACCGCGCTTGGCATCAAGAAACGATGTCGGTGCAGATCCTGGCCTCACGCCGCGATCGCCATCCCGAACGCGGGCGCATCGGAACGGTGATCACCGATCCGAACATCGACTACTCCAAAGTCGCGCAGGGCTTCGGCGTCTATTCCGAGCCTCAGATCACAGAAGCATCCCAGGTTGGGCCCGCCATCGCACGCGCGCTCAAGGTCGTCAAGAGCGGCGAACCAGCTTTACTCGACATCGTCATGCAGCCGAGGTGAGAATGCCACGCTTCAACACGTTCGCCATCGCGTCACTTATCGCCGCAACATTGCTTGCCGGCGCGGGCGTACTTTCGGCGCAGACTACGGTTCCCGCCGGCAATGCCAATCACGGCGCGCAACTCTTCGCCGTTAACGGCTGCTATTTGTGCCACAACGTTCAGGGGCAAGGCACGGGCAGCCGCAAACCCAACCAGAATCCGGGCCCGAACCTCGCGCCCGCGCCGATGCCGTATGCCGCCTACGTCAAGCAAGTACGGACGCCGCGCCAATCGATGCCGCCGTACGATGCCACGCTGCTGAGCGATCAGGATCTCGCGGACATCTACGCCTTCTTCGCCGCGCAGCCGCCCGTCAAAGACGCACATAGCATCGCGCTGCTGAACACGGTCGACGCAGGTACGGCAACCAATACGCCGCGCGGTGCGGTGGTCTATTCCGCAAATTGCGCGTTGTGCCACGGTGCCGCGGGTCAAGGCGGAATCGGCCCCGTGCTCAAGGGCGAAAGTTCGCGTAAAGATGCCGGCGCCGTCGATGCGTTCGTGAAAAATCCGTCTGCGACCATGCCCAAATTCTACCCCGGCCTGCTCAACGATGCCGACGTCGCGGCAGTCGCGAGTTTCGTGGAAACGCTGCACTGACACTTCGAGAAATACTCAACGGCAGCGAAGCTGTCGTCGCGCCAGCGGTGCTCAACGGAATGATGGCAAAGCTGGCCCAAGCGGCCGGCTTTCGCGCGCTCTATCTCAGCGGCGGCTCGCTCGGCTGGCTTAAGGCCGTGACCGAAGCGACTCTCTCGCTCACCGAGATGGTCGAAGCCGGTATCGACATCGGCTCGGTGTGCGACTTGCCGCTGATCCTCGATGCGGCCGGCGGTTGGGGCGACCCGATGCATCTCGTCCGGACGATCAAGACGGCCGAGCGCGCCGGTTTCAGCGCGATCGAGTTCGAGGATGTCGTGCTGCCCAAGCGCGCGCATCATCACATCGGCCAAGACCACGTCGTCCCGCAAGAGTTTATGGAAGCGAAGATCCGCGAGGCCGTCGCAGCCCGTACCGATCCGAACTTCATCATCATTGCCCGGACCGATTCGGTGAAGACGCACGGCATCGACGAAGCGCTCAAGCGTGCAGAGGGCTTCCGGCGCGCCGGCGCCGACGTCGTCTTCGTCTGGACGCGCAGCGGTAAAGACATGCGGACCGTCGGCGAACGGATCCCGGGACCGCTCATGGTGTTCGCCGACCGTGATGGGACGGGCGCGATGCAAGTGCCGCTGCCGGAACTCGGCAAACTCGGCTATCGCATCATCGGCGTGCCTATTCTGCCGTTGCTCTCGATGCACCGCGCGTTACGGCAAACCTACGCCGCGCTCGCGGCGAACGAACTCGACCCGGCCTTCGGTCCAGCCGGAGCTGAGGGCGAGTTGCAGTCCGTCTTCAAGACGGTCGAACTCGAATCGCTCTTGGAGATCGAACGACGAACCGTCGAGTAGCCGCGCTGACGCTACTGGCACTCGCATTCGTCATGGGACGGCCGGCGGCTGCGGCCGACGTGGTGAAGGTCGGCGTCCTCAAGATTCCGCAGACGGCGTTCGTCGCGCTCGAGCGGGGCTACTTTGCGGCTGAAGGCATCGACATGCAACCGGTGTTCTTTCAGTCCGGGGCCGAACTCGTGCCGTCGCTCGCGACGGGGCAAATCGACGTCGCCGCAACATCGGCGGGCGCAGCGCTCTTCAACGCAATCGCGCAGGGCTCGCATATCACGATCGTCGGCGACCATTGGGTCTCCGCGCCGACCTCCCCATCGGGCGATTCGCAGTTTATTACGGTGCGCAAAGATTTACTGGCGAGCGGTACGGTCAAGAGCGCGCGCGACGTTAAAGGCATGACGATCGCAGTAACTGCCCGCGGTCAGGTCACCGACCTGTTCATGCGCGTCTTTCTTGCTAGCGGCGGCTTAACCGAGAAAGACGTGCACATCGTGACGTTATCCTACCCCGACATGCTGGCGGCGTTCACCAACAAGGCGATCGACCTCGCGTGCGCGATTGATCCCTACGTCACGTTGGCGGAAAACGATGGCGCCGCGCAACGCTTCGTTAGCGAATCGTCGCTGCTTCCCGGCGTGATTCAAGCGGTCACGATCTACGGCGACCGTTTGGGGAAGAACGATCGCCCACTGGGCATGCGCTTCATGCGCGCCATGACTCGCGCTAATACGTACGTCCGGCAACGGCTGCGCACGCCGGCCGGCCGCACCGAAATCGCGCAGATCTATCAGAAATACGTTCCGCTCACGAACGGCGCGATTTACGAGAAGATCGGCTTGGGAACCGGGCCCGAGAACCTCGCGGTCGATGTCGACGGCAAATACGGATTGCGTTGGGAAGAGGATCAGTTCGCTCAAGCCGGTCTGATCGCGAAGCCGCCCGATATCACAACGGCCGTCGACAATTCGTTCGCCGACGCCGCCGCCCGCGGGAGTTTTCCGCGGCGTTAGTAGTCGATCTGGTCTTTGATGCGGTAGAGGACGGACTCGAGATACCGCACGTAGTCCGAAATATACTGGAGCTTCCATCGGCGCAGCGTCGCAACATCGACGCCGCGCTCGAGCGCGAATGCTTCTGCGTTGCCGCTCATCGCCGCTCCAAAGAGTAGCGCCACAATTTCATCCCGCGAATGCCGATGAGTTCCCATACTACCCATTCCTCGCCGCACGGTAAAGGATGTCTTCGGCCGGGAAACGGGCGATGCCGGAGTATTTTGCCGTTACGTCGATAACCGGTTGCAGCTCGCGTGCGGTAAGTTGTTCGGCGAATGCGGACCGCTGCATCGATCGCACCGCATCCTCGGGTTGCTTGGAATATTTCGCCAGGATCGGAACGACGAGTTCGGGGTGCGCGTTCGCCCAAGGCGCGGTTTTGGCGATTGCGCCGACATACCGGCGCAAGAGATCTGCATGCGCCGCTGCCCACTGGACTGTCGTGAAGTGCGCCGTTACGAGAAACTCCGGCGCAACCGCATCGAACGGCGCGCCGATCGACCGGCTAACGGCTTTAGCCGGCGTGAGATACGGCTCCGTAATGCTGGCCGCGTCGACGCGACCCGCTGAGAGCGCCGCGAGCATCTCGGCATATGGAATTTCAACGAACTTCGTCGCCGCCGAGTCACCGCCGTCCGCATCGACCCACGCGCGTGCAGCATAGTGGGGGATGCCGTTGAGCACGCTAACCCCGATCGTCTTCCCGGTCAGGTCCTTTGCGCGTTGCGCGGCCGACGTTCGCGGGACGACCATCAGCGACGACGGCTGCTTTGCGCTGTAGATGCTACCCGGCGCAATGATGACGAACGGCAAGCCCTTTCCGCGCGCCTGCACGAGCGAAACGCTGTTGGACATCCCGATATCGATGGCACCGGCCGCCACACCCGCCGCGATCGCCGGCCCGTTGTTGCCACCCATAAAAGTAACGTCGATACCGGCCTGCTTGAAGAACCCCGCGTCGCTCGCGTAGTACGGCTCGGCGCTCGATTCAATGGCGGCCGACGCCACACGGAGCGTCGTCTCTTGCGCCTCGGCAGTACGGGCGAAGGCGCCGGCACCCGCGACGGCCGCCAGCGCCAGCATGTCAGAACGTTTCATCGCGAGCATCTCTGCCGCATGTACGCCGGCTTTTCCCGTACGATGGGTATCCGCGCGCCCGGACGAAGAGCAAAAAATGAATGCTCGAGTCGCTCGAGGCCTGACCGTCTTCGGCTTCGTCGCGTTTGCGTGCATCGGCCAAGCCACCGGCCTCCAAGCCGCCGGCACGCTGATTCGCGTCGGCGAAGTCAACACCGACTTGTACGCCCAAGCCTACTACGCGCTCGATGCCGGCTTCTTCAAGAGCGCCGGTCTCGACGTCGAGATCACCACGTTCCCGACCGGCGGCGCTGCGGCGACGGCCGTTGCTGCGGGCGCCGTCGATATCGCCGTGACGAATTCGATCGCCACGGCCAACGCCGTCGAGCACGGCGTGCCGTTGATCGTCGTCGCCAACGGCGGACTCTATTCATCGAAGGCGCCGTCGACCGCATTGTGCGTCGGCGAAAAGTCGCCGCTGCACACGCCCGCCGATTTTGCCGGGAAGACAGTGGCGGTATCGTCGCTCAACAATCTCGAGCAGATCGGGTTTGAGGCGTGGCTCTCGGCGAACAACATCGATGCGGCCGGCGTCCGGTTTATCGAACTGAAGAGCACGCAAATGGGCGCGGCGTTGGACCGCGGGACGATCGATGCGGCGATGATCACCGAACCGGCGCTCTCGTTCGCAGTGAAAAACAAGACGCGCATCTTCGCGCCGGCGTTCAATGCGATCGCGTTGCAATTTCCGATCTCGGTTTGGGTGAGTCCCACCGCTTGGGCAAGTCAGCACGCTGACCTCGTCAAACGTTTCGCGAGCGTCATCTATCAAACCGGCCGCTGGGCGAACACGCACCACGATCAAACTGCGGCGAGCCTGACGAAATATACGACCATCGATCTCGAGACGATCTCCGGCATGAAGCGAGCGATCTATGCCGAGTCGCTCGACGCGCCGGCCTTGCAAAAAGAACTCGACATGGCCTACAAGTACAAGCTCATCAGCCGCCCGCTTATGGCGTCCCAACTTCTTCTTCCCGAGGAGCACTAACCGAATCGTGAACCCGTATGACGTCGCATTGATCCAAACCATACCGCACGTCGTGACGAGCCTCGCGGACCGCGACGAGGTGATGACGCGCAACCTCGATCGCATCGAGCAGCTGGTCGGCTTCGCATGCAACCGAGTCGGGGACGTCAAGCTGGCGGTTATGGGCGAGTACAGCCTAATGGGCCAATTTCGCCCACGTTCCGTCGAAGACTGGATCAAGATCGCCCTGCCGATTCCCAATCCCTATACCGAACGTCTCGGGCAGATCGCAGCCAAACACGGATGCTATTTGACGGGGCACTTTCTCGAGCGCATCGAGCAATGGCCCGACCGCTATTTTAATGTCGGCATTCTCGTGGCGCCGTCCGGCGAGATCGTGCTGAAATACCACAAGCACAACGGGCCGAATAACCTCAACACCACCTACACCGGGCCCGCGGACATTTACACCGAGTACGTCGAGCGCTATGGCGTGGACGCACTCTTTCCGGTCGTCGATACGCCGATCGGCCGAATCGGGATGTTCATCTGCGGCGACGTGCAGTATCCCGAAATGAGCCGGTGCCTAGCGATGAAGGGCGCGGACATACTCGTGTACCCGACCGCCGATATCTACCGCCGCGCACACGAAGGTTGGGATGCGATGCGGCGCGCGCGAGCGGCCGAGAACCACGTGTATCTCGCCTCGTGCAGCGTCGGCGGATTCCAAGGCAGTGACCGGCCCGTCGACGGCTGGCGTGGCGGCTCGGTCGTGTATGGCCCCGATGGCGCGATTCTGGTGATCGCGGGCACCGGCGAAGTCGTGGTGAGCTGCTCGATCGACATCGATCGGCTGCGTCAACGCAAAACGGCATTCCGCGCCAGCGGACACGCCTACAACCCGATGGTGCTGATGCGCGCCGAACTGTTCGCCGGTGAATACGCCCGCGCAAAGCGGTGGCCCAACGACGCGTTCTTAGAGAAACCGCTGACATCAACTGCCGATGCCGGCGTCATCGCACGCGGCATCCTCGAACGCCTCGTCGCCGAAGGGAACCTGCTGCCGCCGGACGGCGGCTAGAAGCCCTCAGACTTTCTGCAGGAAAAGATTCTTCCGGCGAAGACCCGTTTAGCTGAAGCCCAGTTCGGGCGTCGTCTTCGGGGAGGCTCTCATGTCCAGCAATCGTCGCGATTTTCTCACGTCCACGGCCGTAGCAGTCGCCGCAACCGGCGGCGCCGCGATGCTCGCGCCCACGATCGTTTCCGCCGCCGACGCCGCGCCCGCGGCACCGAATCCCCCGCTGTTGTCCTTCCCGGACTACCAGGCGCCGGTCGAAGTCAAAAAGATCAACATGATCAACCTCCGCGAGCTCGAGCCGGCGGCGCAAAAGATCATCCCCGTCGGCGGCTTCGGCTACATCTCGGGCGGTGCCGGCGATGAATGGACGAAGCGCGAAAACGAAGCCGCCTATAAACGCGTCACGATCATGCCGCACTATTTAGCCGGGGTCTTGGGTGCCGATACGTCGACGACGCTGCTCGGGAACAAGATCTCGATGCCGATCATCGTCACCGTCATGGGCGGTCACGGATTGGCACATGCATCGGCCGAAGCCGGCACCGCGCGCGGCGTTGCAGCGGCGGGCACGCTGATGATCGCACCCTCGCAGTCGAACGTGACCCTTGAGGACACGATGGCCGCCGGCAACGGTCCGAAGTTCTTCCAGATTTACTTGCAGCAAGATCGTGGCATGATGAAGGACGTGTTGTTGCGCGCGAAGGCGGCCGGCTATAAAGCGGTCACCGTCACGATCGATGCGACGATCTCTTCGAACCGTGAAGCGAACGCGCGCAATCACTTCCGCTCGACGCTGCCGAACGCGAACTTTCCGCATCAGGAAAGTGGGTACGGGGTCTCACCGTTTAAGGAAAACCTCAGCTTCGAAGACATTGCGTGGGTGCGCGAGACGACGGGAATGCCCGTGTTCATCAAGGGCGTCCTCTCGCCGGTGCTCGCCGTCGAAGCGATTAAAAACGGCTGCGCGGGTATCCAAGTTTCCAACCACGGCGGACGTCAACTCGACGACGTTCCGGCTTCGTTCACGATGCTGCCACATATTGCTGAAGCCGTAAACCACCGCATTCCGATCATCGTCGATGGCGGCATTCGGCGCGGGCAGGACGTCTTCAAGGCCGTTGCGATGGGCGCGACCGCGTGCGCGATCGGGCGCCCGATTCTCTACGGTCTCGCTCTCGGGGGCTGGATGGGCGTGCAAGAGACGCTCGAGCATCTCAACGGCGAGTTGAAGATGGCGATGGGTCTCGCCGGCGTCGGCAAAATCGCCGACATCTCAAAAGCCTATTTGATGACGTCGTAGCGGGCGGGCGGGCGCGCTTCTTAGGGCCCGCCTGCCGGCCGGCCCACGGAGCGCGCTGCCGCCCAAATGCTCTTCGAATATTGTTCGCGCTCGACGCCAAAGAGTTTGTAGCGCATCAAATGCCCGAGCAAGAACGTGTTCGCACCCCATAAATAGAGTTGACCGATATTCTGCGTCATAAAGGCGTCGCGCTCTTCATCCGTGAGCTCGAGCGTTGCGAGGGTTCCGGCTGGATCGGCGAGCAGTGCTTCGCGAAACGGCGGATCGTGGACCGACCGATAGCACAGTTCGTTGATCGTGTAGACGCTCACAGGTTAATCCCAACGCCAGGCAGCGAAGGCGTGTCCGAAGCCGTCGTGTTTTTCGACGAACGACGGCTTGCGGCCGTCGAGCATTCCCAACATTGCGATCCAATTGAGAATCTCACCGGCGACGTTGCCGGCTCGCGCGATCTGGTCGGACGTCGTCTCCTCGAGCAGGTCGGTGATCTTTCCCGCGCCGAGCAGTTCGACGACGCGATTCGACCAGTCCATCGCCGGCGTACCGGAGTTGCCGCCGGGCTCCATCATCGGTCCCGCGACGTCGAGTGAGAAGCTTCCACTCGCCAAAACCGCCACGCGCATGTCCTTAGGCCAGCTTTCGATCGTGCTGCGAACGGCGCTCCCCAGTGCGAAGCAACGCTTCGCGGCAGGCAACGGCGGAGCGACGCCGTTGATGAAGAGCGGGACGATCGGGACGTTCAGCTTCGGCGTCACGAAATGCAGCGGCACCATAATCGAGTGATCGATCTCGAACTTTTGGGCGAGCATGAAGTCGAATCCCGACTCGACCCCGCCGGCGTAGAGGTGATGCGCGAATTCTTCGTTACTCGCGACGACCGTCTTCGGCAAGCCCGAGTTGTCGTCGTTAGGCCCATAGATCTCCGGCGTCACGCCGATTGCAAACGTCGGCCACTTGTTGAAAAAGAACGTGTTCACGTGGTCGGAGTCGTAGACGACCAGCACGTCGGGCTGCACGGCTTCAAGTTGTTCGCGTACCGCCCGGAAGAGGCGCTCAACCGGGCCATCCGGACCCTCGCTGCGTGCCATCTTCGGAAACGCGGGCGTGTGCGGGACGCCCAGTGCGCAAACGATCTCAGCCATGACGCCTTTCCTTCTCGCGTGTAGGGAGAGGTCCCGCACGGGGCGCCGGACGAACACGCGCGCAAGAGATTTTTAAACAAACCGAGGTAGCGATGGCAAACGTAATCCGTGATTTCGGCGCGGCAGACCTCTCCGGCATCGACTGGGTCGCACGTGCGAAAGACCTCGCGCCGGTTATTGCGTCAGCCGCCCCCGAGATCGATGCCGGGCGGGGCTTCACACCCGAGCTCGTCGCCGCACTTCACGCATCGGGTTTGTATCGTTTGCTGCTTCCGCGTTCGTGCGGTGGTGCGGAAGTCGATGCGATGACGTTCGCGGAGGTCATCGCCGAGATCGCTGCCCACGACGCGAGCACGGCGTGGTGCATCGGACAAGTCACCGCCTGCTCGATGTCGGCTGCATACATGGAGCTCGATGCCGCGCGGGAAATCTTCGGACCGGCCGACACCGTGCTCGCCTGGGGCCCGCCCCGGCCGGGGGCGACGAACCGGGCCATCGTCGTGGATGGCGGCTATCGCGTCTCGGGAGGCTGGCAATTCGCGAGCGGTAGCCGGCAGGCAACGTGGATGGGAGCCGCCGTTGCGCTCTTCGACGGTGATGTGCCGCGACTGAATCCGGCGGGAAAGCCGGTCGTCCGCACCGTGCTGTTTCCAAAGCATCACGCGACGATCGAAGACGTCTGGCAAGTGGTCGGCCTACGCGGTACC
>Ga0182030_10006764_pt1 | contig 24102 bp, 17 predicted proteins | sample 812S3MmetaG_FD_121299 | JGI IMG/M metagenome (GOLD analysis project Ga0182030, IMG submission 121299) | Permafrost microbial communities from Stordalen Mire, Sweden - 812S3M metaG (Illumina Assembly) | ecosystem: Environmental > Terrestrial > Soil > Wetlands > Permafrost | place: Sweden...
ACATCCGCCAAGAGGCAGGCCGCGTGGCGAAGCCGCTTTTCCTCGGCGGTTTCCTCGAGATGCGTGGATTTCATGAAGTGATCGGTCCAGGCGCAAAGATCCTCGGCGTGGCGCGGCGCGCGGGAGAAGAGTTGATTGAACTCCGCCGCCGCGACGAGCAGAGGATCCTGCTGGCGTTGCGCCGGATGAAGCATTTCGTAAAGGAGACCTTCGCGCACGCCTGAGGTCGAAATCATCACCTCCCTCGGCTGCGACTTGCGAATGATTTCTTCGAGCACCACGGCGCCATAGGCGAGGAGCGGCCGGCGCGCCGCATTGACGGAGTCGATCGAGATCAGCGTGTCGGTATCCACCCGCTCGACAAGGCCGGCGAAATCGGCTGCGTCTTCCGCAGGAATCACATAGCCATGCATCACGTTCAGCGGATAATGGCGTTGGCTCATGTGCAATTTGGCCAGCGCGCGCCACGTGCCCCCGACTGCGTAGAAGCTGCGTCCGGCGACGCGATCGAGAATGCGCGACTTTGCAAGAGCCTCGCGGACGATCTTGACCGCGGCGCGCGGCGAACGCCCCGAGGCGTCCATCAAGGTAAGGCCGCCAAGCGGCAGAGTCGCGCCTTTGCCCAGAGTCGCGCCTTTTACGTCGATCAATTCGAGCGAACCGCCGCCGAGATCGCCGACGACGCCGTCCGGCTTGTTGATTCCCGAGACGACCCCTTGCGCCGACAATTCCGCTTCGCGGTCGCCAGACAGAAGCAAGATCGGCGCGCCGATGGCCTGCGTCGCAGCCGCCAGAAATTCGCCGCCGTTCACAGCGTCGCGCGCCGCAGCTGTTGCAATCACATAGAGGTCCGAGACCCCCATGATGTCGCTCAAGACGCGGAAGCGGCGCAAGGCCGCAAAGGCTTTCTCCATGCCGGCTTTCGGAAGCCGGCCGGTCGTCGCCACGCCATTGCCGAGCGCGCAGAGCGACTTTTCGTTGAAGATCGGCCGCGGCGAACGACTAAGGCTCTCATAGGCGACGAGGCGGACCGAGTTCGATCCGATGTCGACAATCGCGACCGGATGTTTCGCTTGCATATCCAGCGCTCGGTCTCGATCGTAATTCAACATGGAGGAGTCAACGGTTCTCCAGCCGCTTGAAGAGGCTTTTTGGACTTGAGTGCTTGAGGGATTTGCCACGACCGGACAGGCTCGGGTTCGTCATGAAATAGGAATGCGCATTGAAAGGCTCTTCGCCTTCCGCCGCCTGTATGCGCGCGCTAGATCCATCCGGCAAGACCCGATAGCTCTGCTGATTGTCGATCAAATTTGCGACCATAATCTGATCGAGCACCTGCTCGTGCACAGTCGGATTGAGGATCGGCAACAACACCTCGACGCGCCGGTCAAGATTGCGCGGCATCAAATCGGCGGATGAAATATAGACATGCGCCTTCGGATGCGGCAGCTCGTGACCGCCGCCGAAGCAATAGACGCGGGCGTGTTCGAGAAAGCGGCCGATGATGGATTTCACTCTTATGTTTTCAGAAAGACCCGGCAAGCCCGGCCTCAAGCAGCATATGCCGCGCACGATGAGGTCGATTGTCACGCCAGCCTGGCTCGCTTCGTACAAGGCGTCGATGATTTCCGGGTCGACAAGGGAATTGCATTTCGCCCAGATGGACCCCGGCTTGCCAACCTTAACGTAGTCGATTTCCTGAGCGATATGATCAAGCAGACGCGTCTTCAATGAAATCGGCGACACCGCCATGCGCTCAAGACCGGCCGGCTTTGCGTAGCCAGTGATGAAATTGAAAATTTTGGAGACGTCGCGGCCGATCGCCGCATCCGCGGTGAAGAAGGAAATGTCGGTATAAATTTTCGCGGTCACGGGGTGATAATTTCCGGTGCCGACATGACAATATGTGACCAAGGCGCCGCTTTCCTTGCGAACGACCATGGACAATTTGGCGTGCGTCTTCAATTCGATGAAGCCGAAGACCACTTGCACGCCGGCGCGTTCGAGATCGCGCGCCCAGCGTATGTTGGCCGCCTCGTCGAAACGCGCCTTGAGTTCAACAAGAGCGGTCACCGACTTGCCCGCTTCCGCCGCCTCGATGAGGGCGCGAACGATCGGGCTGTTCGAAGACGTGCGATAGAGCGTCTGCTTGATTGCCACTACATTCGGATCGGCGGCGGCCTGATTGAGAAACTGGACCACCACGTCAAAGGACTCGTATGGATGGTGGACGACGAGATCCTTTTGCTTGATGGTCAGAAAGCAATCGCCGCCATTGTCGCGCAGGCGTTCGGGAAAGCGCGGATTATAGGGCTTGAACTTGAGCTCCGGCCGATCGAGGCTCACAAGCTCGGACAGCTCGTTCAAGGCCAGCATTCCATCGAGGATGAAGATTTCCTCGGCCACGACGTCGAGTTCCTCCGCCACGAAGGCGCGCAGCTCCTCCGGCATGAGGCTATCGAATTCGAGCCTGATGACGGAACCCAGACGGCGGCGCTTCAACGCCGTCTCAAAGAGGAGGACAAGATCCTCCGCCTCCTCCTCGACCTCGAGATCGCTGTCGCGAATGACTCTGAACACGCCAAGCCCACGCACGTTGTAGCCGGGAAACAGGCTCTGCGTGAACATGCCAACCAATGTCTCGAGCGCGACTAAACGTTGGCGCTTTTCGCCTTGTTCGTCCGGGAGCCTGATAAACCGCTCGATCTTGGCCGGCAGGCGGATGAGGGCCTTGGAATTCTTATTGCCGCCGGGCTCAATCAATTCGAGCGCGATGGTGAAGCCGAAATTGGGAATGAAGGGGAACGGATGCGCCGGATCGATCGCAAGCGGCGTCAACACCGGAAAGACATGCGCCAGAAAATACTGTTCGAGCCAAGCCGCCTCGGACTTGGCGAGATCAGGCGGATCTAGGATCATTATCCCTATGCCATCCAGATCCTTGCGCAGTTCGCGCCAGCGGCGTTGCTGCTCCACAGCCAAAAGGCTCACGCGCTCGCGGATCTTGGCGAGCTGCTCGGCCGGCGTGAGCCCGTCCTCCGATGGCGTCATGACGCCGGCGCGCAGCTGGCCGCGAAGACCAGCAACCCGCACCATGAAGAATTCATCGAGGTTATCGGCCGAGATCGACAGGAAGCGCAATTGTTCGAGAAGGGGATGATTGCGGTTCGAGGCTTCCTGCATGACTCGCCAATTGAATTCGAGCCAAGATAATTCGCGATTGATGAAACGGTGCGGCGAATGCGTAAACTCGCTTGGATGCGCCGCCATATCGCCACGCTCGTTCATGACCGGACTTGAGTTCTCCTGGGCCTCGACTTTCAGACCAGATTCGGCGTCGTTTGCGTGTCCGTCGCCCGACGGCCGAGTCGCGGCGCGCGGCGGCGCAACTTCCGCAGCGATCGAATTATGTTTCCCGCCGCGCCTTGTCTCGGTTCCGCGCTTTGATTCGGCCGGCTTGGGCCCTTGGGCGGGTGAACTCAAAATGGCCTCCTCGGAAAATCGCCGGAACTTCATCGCTTTTCATGACGAGAACGTGACTTGGCGGGGCTCCAACGCGCGTCTCGAGGAATAAGCCCCGCGCATAAGCTGAAGGCGCCATTCTGCGCATCCGTCAACGCGAGCTTGGTCGCTCAAAGAAAGGTTGTAAAGAGCGCGCCGGCGAGCCTGCTGAAATCTATTCGAGCGCCGCGCCGCAGCTTAGGGTCGACGCCGCTTGGCTCCGCCGAACGGCGCGCTCGATCGGCCCGCTAGCCAAGTTAAGCCGAAATAGAGGACGATCAAGACAATGTCGCAGCTAATCCAGATCATTGAGAAAAAGTTCTGGATCGCCAGCGCGACAAAGATCTGCGCCAACGCGCTAAAAAGCCAAAGCACGCCGCCCCAAGGGGCCGCAAGCCACAGGCCGACCGTGGCCACAAGGTCGAGGACCGCAAAGAAAATCACCGCTGCGCCCCAGATCGGCGTCACGACATCGAAGAGCGGTTCGCGCGGCAACAGCACCGCGCCCCATTGCAGCAGCCCCTGGAAGACCCAGATCACCGCGAGAAGGCGCATGAACAGGACGAGGACGAGCCCCCAGGAAAGGTCCCAAGGCGCTTCATTGCCGCCTCGATGCGCCGCCTCGCCGAGGCGGATGGCCGCTCCAGAATCCCCCAGCTCCGCTTTCTTGTCGGATCCAGGGAGGACTCTCATGACGCGTGAACTTCTGCAGAAAACTCAAGTTCGCCCTCCCTCAGAGGCGCGAAATAGGGGTCGATGTCGGCCGGCTTGAGGGCTTCGGTTTCGGTCGGATTCCAAATCGGCCGATTGTCCTTGTCGATGATGACCGCGCGGACGCCTTCGTAAAAATCATGCCCTTTGGCGATGCGCGAGACGATGCGAAATTCTGTTCGCATGGCCTCGTCAATGTCGAGGCTCGCGCCAATCTGCATTTGCCGCAGCGCGATCGCGAGACTGGTCGGTGATTTCGCGCGTATCGTGTCATATGTCGCGAGGGCGAATTCCGAGCCGCCATAACCCGCGTCGTCGATCTCTTCCAGAATAGCTGAAAGCGTCGGCGCCCCGAAACAGCCGTCGATGAAATGCCTTTGACCCGCTAACGCCGAAGCGGGCGGCGGCGCGCTTTCAGCCTCAATCGCCGCCGAAACATCCTCGCCATCGACCAACCGCTGCGCCAGCGCCGCAAATCGCTGCGACGGGACATGGGCGCTCGCAAGCCCGAAAGCGACGGCGTCGCCGCAGCTCATGCGCGCTCCGGTCAAGGCGAGATAGGCGCCTGTCTTGCCGGGCAGGCGCGGCAGAAAGAACGTCGCCCCGACATCCGGGAAAAAGCCAATGGCCGCCTCGGGCATGGCGAAGCTATATTTGTCGCCCGCGACAATGTGCGAACCATGCGCGGATAGGCCGGCGCCGCCACCCATGACGATCCCGTCGATGAGCGAGACATAGGGCTTTGGATAGAGCTTGATGCGGCGATTGAGGATATATTCCTCGCGCCAGAAGGCGAGTTGCTCGGCGAAACGCTGAGCCTTGCCCAAGTCATGCAGAATCCTGATATCGGCCCCGGCGCAAAAGGCCCGGTCTCCGGCCCCCTTGACGAGAACGCATTGCACCGCCAGATCGCCTTCCCAAAGGTCGAGCGCCCGCGCGATCTCGCGCACCATATGCAAGGTCAATGCATTCAGCGCATGGGGACGGTTGAGCGTGATGACGCCGCAACGGCCCTCTTTCTCGCAAGTAATTTCCGGATCGCTCATCGTCCCTCCTGGCAGGAGGGATTAGACCCCGAAAGGGCGTCCCGTCAACGCGTCCGGGATGATTGAGGCGCGAAGTCGTTCGTCGCTCATTTCTATTTAGAACTATGAAAAGCAAACATGGCAGACGACGAACGCGTGAGCCTTGGCGCTGCGAAGTGAACCCAAAGATCAAGAGATGCTGATTGCTATCCGATATTGATAGGCAGAAACGCCTCCAAGCTCTAACCCAATTATTCGCGTTTCAGAAATTCAGATGTGAGAATTTCGTGTTCCGAGGGGATTTATGATGGTTATGCCAGAGAGCTCGGCGGATAGTCCAGCAAGTTATGTCGAAACCAGGAAGCCCCAATTTTTAAAGTCGCGAAATACCTGGGACAAAGAGAAAGTCACCCTTCCAGTAGAATGGCGAATGTTCTTTAACTGGAATGATTCTATCGGCAAAATCATCGCCATTCTTTTCTTTATGCTCGTGATTATAAGCAGATCCAGAAACGATCTGGTCATAATTCTCAGCTTTAGCCCAATTCTGATTCTAATTTTGATTAAGGTAATAAGACAGTGGCGGGCTCAGCAAAAATTTGGAAATGGCGTACTTACAATTGGGGCTGATGGATTCCGAGATACTAGGCTATCGGACAAGCTTATTCCGTGGAGTGCTTGCAAAAAAGTTTACTTTACATAACGCGGAAGGGGCCTCTGGATGCGTCCCGGCGAAACTGTATATTTAAAGGAGGCGATGCCAGCGCTCGATGGAAGTTATTCCTATCATGGGTCGGCCCTGGAAACGATGGGACATCCACATGTCTGTATAGAATTTAACGCGGCATGGTCGATGCGCGAGAAAATCAGCGTGCATGAGCTTTTTGAGGCGCTCATCGCAAAGGCGTCGGCAAAATCAGTAACAGGCTTGGGAGGGGCTCAATCCACCGACGTGCCTGCCGCTAAGGATCGGCCGAAAGCCCGCAAACTATGGGTCGATTTGGTTGCTGTGCTTGGAATGGCTATTTTGCCATTTGCCGTCACTATGGCGACGATCGAGCGGAAAACGCCGAGCAGCGGAATATGGATAGCTTTGGTAATATTGAGCCTGGCGCCATCCCTGGGGTGCATGATCTGGCTGCTTGTCAGACATGCCGAACGATTAGTTAATTTCAATTATTATTGCCAAGATCGACTGGCCCCTTTTCGATTATGGCTGCTGGCGCCTTCCTTCTTTATGTTGCTGGTATTCGACATCTATAAGATGCTGTGAGCCTTTATTCGACGGTCCTAGATGCTTTCGGTAAGTGCATCAGGGGTCGAGTATGATTTGGCGTGGTCGACAAAGCCTCGATCAATGGGAGAGTTCGCGATGGGCGTTGCCCCCGACATCGCACCGCGATCGGCTGGACGCACCGGCAACGCCGCGACATATTCATGGCGTATGCAATGACTGCCGACAGGCTGCGCAAACTTCAATCTGGAGGTTCATGATGGCGCTGATCAAGCTTTACATCGCAGCGGCTGCGCTGCTGACTTCGGCCTCCTGGCCGGTTGCCGCGCAGGATGCGCCAGTCGAGGCGCAAATTGTCGACGCAATGAACAAGCTGTTCGGCGTTCATCCGGGGTTCCGCGCCAATCACGCGAAAGGAATTGTCGCGGAGGGAAGTTTCAAGGCCTCGCCCGATGCGGCCTCGCTGAGCAAGGCGGCGCTGTTCGACGGCCGCGTCATCCCGGTTACGGTGCGCTTCTCGGACGCTACCGGCGTTCCGAACGTGCCTGATGGATCAGGCTTGGCTAATCCGCACGGGCTCGCGATTAAGTTTCATTTGCCGGACGGCAATGAGACCGACATGGTGATCAATTCGTTGAAATTCTTTCCTGTCTCCACCGGCGCCGATTTCCGCGACATGCTGCTGGCCTTGGCCGCCAGCCCGCCCAATGCGCCCAAGCCAACAAAATTCGACGAATTTGTCGCGAGCCACCCGAACGCGCCGCGCGCCCAGGCGACGGTGCAAACGCCGGATAGCTTCGCCGACGAGCAATATTATGGGGTCAACGCCTTTGTGTTCGTCAACAAGAAAGGCGAGAGGCAGGCCATACGCTATATAGCGGCGCCGGAGAGGCTCGTGCATCTCGACGAGGCGGAGGCCGCCAAAAGACCGCCGGATTTCCTCATCGACGAATTGCCGGCGCGTCTCGCGCGCGGGCCGGTGACGTTCCACCTGAAGGCTCAGCTCGCCGCGCCCGGCGATCATACGAAAGACGCTTCGCAACCCTGGCCGGAGACTAACAAGATCGTGGAGCTCGGGGTGCTGACAATTGACAAAGCCGCGCCCAATAGCCTTGAAGCCCAAAAGGAGCTTTTGTTCCTGCCGGGCCGCCTTATCGACGGAATTGAGCCCTCGGACGATCCCCTGATCGACGTGCGCGATGGGGCCTATGCGGTGTCGTTCTCGCGCCGCAACCCATGAAACTTTCTCATCGCTGAGGCGCGCCGCCGCGGCGTCCGCAGGCTACAAAAAACCTCAGGGACCATTGGACCCCGAGGTTCGTGAAATGCTCGCAAAACGCCTTGGGCCTATTCGTCCACGGTCACGCGCGGCTGTTCGAGCAAAGGCGTCGGCTCAGGCGCGGCGGGCCTCGATGTCTCCGCCTTTTGCGCCAATATAAGCTCGTCGCGCATGGCCGCGACCCGGCGCAGTTTCGACATGGCCGCGCCGGTGCCGGCGGGAATGAGCCGGCCGACGATGACGTTTTCCTTCAACCCTTCGAGCGTGTCGGCCTTTCCGTTGACGGCCGCCTCGGTCAGGACGCGGGTCGTCTCCTGGAAGGACGCGGCCGAAATAAAGGACCGCGTCTGCAGCGACGCTTTGGTGATCCCGAGCAGGACCGGGGTTCCGGAGGCTGGCTTCTTGCCCTCCTCGATCGCTTTTGTATTGGCCTCGTCGAGCTCGGTCTGATCGACCTGCTCGCCAGACAGAAAATCGGTGTCGCCGGGATCGACGATATCGACCTTCTGCAGCATCTGACGGACAATCACCTCAATGTGCTTGTCGTTGATGCTGACGCCCTGCAAACGATAAACCTCCTGGATCTCATTGACGAGATAGGCGGCGAGCTCCTCGACCCCCTTGATCGCCAAAATATCGTGCGGGGCCGGATTTCCATCGACGATGTAATCGCCCTTCTCCACGACGTCGCCGTCCTGAAGATGGATATGCTTGCCCTTGGGGATCAAATATTCGATCGGCTCGGCGCCCTCCTCGTTCGGAATGATCGAGATGCGCGTCTTGTTCTTGTAGTCGCGGCCAAACTGCACCGTGCCCGAGGCCTCGGCGATGATCGCATGATCCTTCGGGCGGCGCGCCTCGAACAATTCAGCGACCCGCGGAAGGCCGCCCGTGATGTCGCGCGTCTTCGCCGATTCCATCGAGATGCGGGCGATGATGTCGCCCGCCTTGACCTCGCCGCCCGGGTCGACGCCGATGATCGACTCGACCGGCAGCGTGTAGCGCGCGTCGCCGCCGCGCTGCAGCTTCCCGATCTTGCCATCCACGGTCTTGATCACGATTGACGGCTTCAAGGTCGCCGACCGTTGATTGAGCCGCCAGTCGATGACCACGCGCTTGGCGATGCCTGTCGCCTCGTCGATGGTCTCGGTCATCGAGGCGCCTTCGACAAGATCCTCAAAGCCAATGACGCCGTCGATCTCGGTCAGGATCGGCCGCGTGTACGGATCCCACTCGGCGATGCGCTGACCGCGCTTGATCTTGTCGCCTTCGTCAATCTTGAGCCTTGCGCCATATTGAACGCGATGGACCGCGCGCTCGACGCCATCCGGGCCTTCGATGACGACCGCGACATTGCGCGCCATGACCATCAAGTCGCCCTCGGAATTACGGGCGAGATGACGATTACGGATTTTCACCGTTCCTTCGAAATTGGATTCGATGAAGGATTGATCGGCGATCTGCGCGGCGCCGCCGATGTGGAACGTGCGCATCGTGAGCTGCGTGCCCGGCTCGCCGATCGACTGCGCCGCGATGACGCCCACCGCCTCGCCCATATTGACCGGCGTTCCGCGCGCGAGGTCGCGGCCATAACATTTGCCGCAGACGCCGTTCTTGGCTTCGCAGGTCAGGACCGAGCGGATCTTCACTTCCTGGATGCCGGCCGCGTTGATGCGGTCGATATGCCATTCCTGAATCATCTCGCCCGCGGCGACGATGATTCCGCCGTCGACGTCCTTCAAGTCCTCGGCGGCCGTCCGTCCGAGAATGCGGATGGCGAGCGACGCGACGATCTGGCCGGCGTCGATGATCGCGCGCATGCGAATGCCGTTCTGGGAGCCGCAATCAACCGTCGTGATGATCGAGTCCTGCGCGACGTCAACGAGACGGCGGGTCAGATAGCCGGAATTCGCGGTCTTCAGAGCCGTGTCGGCGAGGCCCTTGCGCGCGCCATGCGTCGAGTTGAAATACTCGAGCACGGTGAGCCCTTCCTTGAAGTTCGAGATGATCGGGCTCTCGATGATCTCGCCAGACGGCTTCGTCATCAATCCGCGCATCGCGGCGAGCTGCTTCATCTGCGTCGGCGACCCGCGCGCGCCGGAATGCGACATCATGTAGATCGAGTTGATCGGCTTGTCGCGGCCGGACTCGTCCTTTTGAACGGACGAGATGCGCAACATCATCTCCTCGGCGAGTTTGTCGGAGCATTTCGCCCAGGCGTCGACCACCTTGTTGTATTTCTCGCCATGGGTGATGAGGCCGTCGTTATATTGCTGCTCATATTCCTTCGCGAGCGCGCTCGTCTCCGCAATGATGCGCGGCTTCGTCTCGGGCACGACCATGTCGTCCTTGCCGAAGGAAATGCCGGCCTTGAACGCCTCGCGGAAGCCGAGCGCCATGATCCGGTCGCAGAAGATGACCGTCTCCTTCTGCCCGCAATTGCGGTAGACGATGTCGATCATGTTGGAGATTTCCTTCTTAGTCATGAGCTTGTTCACGACGTCGAAAGGAATCTTCGTGTGGTTCGGCAGAAGCTGCCCAAGGATCAAACGGCCAGGCGTGGTGTCGAAGATCTTCGACACGCGCTGGCCGTCGGAATCATAGGTCCAGGCGCGGCCCTTGATCCGCGTATGCAAGGTGATCGCCTTGGCCTGTATGGCGTGCTCGATCTCGCCAATATTGGCGAAGGCCATGCCTTGACCAGGCTCGCCGTCGCGCATCAGCGAAACATAATAGAGGCCGAGCACAATATCCTGGCTTGGCACGATGATCGGCTGACCATTGGCCGGATGCAGGATATTGTTGGTCGACATCATGAGAACGCGCGCTTCGAGCTGAGCCTCGAGCGACAAAGGCACATGAACCGCCATCTGGTCGCCGTCGAAATCGGCGTTGAACGCCGCGCAGACAAGCGGATGCAGCTGGATCGCCTTGCCCTCGATCAGCTTCGGCTCGAAAGCCTGGATGCCGAGGCGGTGCAAGGTCGGAGCCCGGTTCAACATCACCGGATGCTCGCGGATAACCTCGTCGAGTATGTCCCAGACTTCCGGCTTTTCCTTTTCGACTAGTTTCTTCGCCTGTTTGACCGTCGCCGACAGGCCCTTCGCGTCGAGCCGCGAATAGATGAAGGGCTTGAAAAGCTCCAACGCCATCTTCTTCGGCAAGCCGCATTGATGCAGCTTGAGATCCGGGCCGACGACGATGACCGAACGGCCGGAATAGTCGACGCGCTTGCCGAGCAGGTTCTGGCGGAACCGGCCCTGCTTGCCTTTCAACATGTCCGCAAGCGATTTCAAGGGCCGCTTGTTGGCCCCGGTGATAACGCGGCCGCGCCGGCCATTGTCGAACAACGCGTCAACAGCCTCCTGCAGCATGCGTTTCTCATTGCGCACGATGATGTCCGGCGCGCGCAATTCAATCAGCCGCTTCAGCCGATTGTTGCGGTTGATGACGCGGCGGTAGAGATCGTTGAGATCGGAGGTCGCGAACCTTCCGCCGTCGAGCGGCACAAGCGGCCGCAGGTCGGGCGGAATGACAGGAACCTCAGTGAGAATCATCCACTCCGGCTTGTTGCCTGAATGGATGAAAGCCTCGATGATCTTCAACCGCTTGGCGAGCTTCTTCGGCTTCAATTCCGTGGTGGACTGGGCGATCTCGATCTTGAGCTGCTCCGCGATCCCGGCAAGGTCCATGTTGCGCAGGATCTCGCGGATCGCTTCGGCGCCGATTAGAGCGGTGAAGGAATCCTGGCCATATTCGTCCTGCGCGCGCAGGTAATCCTCCTCATTGAGGAGTTGGCGATCCTTCAAAGGCGTCAAGCCCGGATCGAGCACAATATAGGATTCGAAATAGAGGATGCGCTCGAGGTCCTTCAGCGTCATATCGAGCAAGAGGCCGATGCGGGAAGGCAGCGACTTCAAGAACCAGATATGCGCGACCGGCGCGGCGAGCGAAATATGGCCCATGCGCTCGCGGCGCACGCGCGACAAGGTCACTTCGACGCCGCATTTTTCGCAGATGACGCCCTTGTATTTCATCCGCTTGTACTTGCCGCACAAGCACTCGTAATCCTTGATCGGACCAAAGATGCGGGCGCAGAACAGGCCGTCGCGCTCCGGCTTGAACGTACGATAATTGATTGTCTCCGGCTTCTTGATTTCGCCGAAGGACCAGGACAGAATCTTCTCCGGGCTGGCGATCGATATCTGGATCTGATCGAAAGCCTGCGGCTGCACGACCGGATTGAAGAGATTCATGACCTCTTGATTCATTGCCATCTCCTGATGCTTGGGCCGGCGCGAAGGCGCCGCCAGGCCACTTGCCGGAAAATCTTGAAAAAGCGCATCGCAACGCTGCGCGAGCCGAGGCTCGCGCAGGCTCGCTCGCGAAGCGCTACTCGGCCGCCTCAGCCGGAGGCTGGTTCAAAGCCTTCGCCGTCTGGGTCAGTTCGACATTGAGGCACAGCGAACGCATTTCCTTGACCAACACATTGAAGCTCTCCGGAATGCCGGACTCAAATGCGTCATCTCCCCGCACGATCGACTCGTAGACCTTGGTGCGGCCGGCGACGTCGTCGGATTTCACGGTCAGCATTTCCTGCAGCGTATAGGCCGCCCCATAGGCCTCCAGCGCCCAGACCTCCATTTCGCCGAACCTCTGGCCGCCGAATTGCGCCTTGCCGCCGAGAGGCTGCTGCGTAACGAGGCTGTAGGGCCCGATCGAGCGCGCATGAATCTTGTCGTCGACAAGATGATGTAGTTTCAACATGTAGATATAGCCGACCGTCACCTTACGATCGAAGACTTCGCCGGTGCGTCCGTCATAGAGATGCACCTGGCCCGAGGAGTCGAGACCCGCCTGCTCGAGCATTTCGACGATGTCTTTCTCCCGCGCGCCGTCGAACACCGGCGTAGCGATTGGGACGCCACGGCGCAGATTTTCGCCGAGTTCGACGATCTCTTCATCGGATAGCTCGCCAATTTCCTTTTCGGCGTCATAGATTTGGCTCAGCTTATTGCGCAATGGCCCGGAGTCATGGTCGCGCAAATAGGCGTTGACGGCATTGCTCACCTGCTTGCCGAGACCGGCGCAAGCCCAGCCGAGATGGGTTTCGAGAATCTGCCCGACATTCATTCGGCTCGGCACGCCGAGCGGATTCAAGACGATGTCGACCGGCTGTCCGTCGGCGAGGAAGGGCATATCCTCCTGCGGCACGATTTTCGAGACGACGCCCTTATTGCCATGCCGTCCCGCCATCTTGTCGCCAGGCTGGATCTTGCGCTTCACGGCGACGAAGACTTTCACCATCTTCATCACGCCGGGAGACAATTCATCGCCGCGCTGCAGCTTTTCGACCTTGTCGAGGAAGCGGCTCTCGAGGCCTTTCTTCGACTCGTCATATTGCTTGCGCATGGCTTCGAGCTCGGCCATGGTCTGGTCGTTCTCGATCGCGAAGATCCACCATTGCGAGCGCGGATATTCCTCGATGATCTCCTTCGAGAGCACGGCGTCCTTCTTGAAGCCGCGCGGTCCCGCGATCGCCTTCTTGCCGACGAGAAGATCCAGCACGCGCGCATAGACGTTGCGATCGAGAATGGCGAGCTCGTCGTCGCGGTCCTTAGCGAGACGCTCGATTTCCTCGCGCTCGATCGCCTGAGCCCGCTCGTCCTTCTCGACGCCGTGGCGGTTGAAGACGCGCACTTCGACGATTGTCCCCTGGACGCCCGGCGGCACGCGAAGCGAAGTGTCGCGCACGTCGGACGCCTTTTCGCCGAAGATCGCCCGCAAGAGCTTTTCTTCCGGCGTCATCGGGCTTTCGCCCTTCGGCGTGATCTTGCCGACGAGAATGTCGCCCGCCTGCACCTCGGCGCCAATATAGACGATGCCAGCCTCGTCGAGATTTTTCAGAGCCTCTTCCGAGACGTTCGGAATATCGCGCGTGATTTCCTCGGGACCGAGCTTGGTGTCGCGCGCCATCACCTCGAATTCATCGATGTGAATCGAGGTGAAGACATCGTCCTTGACGATGCGCTCGTTGAGAAGGATCGAATCTTCGAAGTTATAGCCATTCCACGGCATGAAGGCGACGAGCACATTGCGTCCCAGCGCCAGATCGCCCAGATCGGTCGAGGGGCCATCGGCGATAATGTCACCCTTGCGGACGAAATCGCCGACCCGCACCAGAGGCTTCTGGTTGACGCAAGTCGACTGGTTCGAGCGCTGAAACTTCATCAGCCGGTAAATGTCGACGCCAGGCTTGCCTGCGTCGGTTTCCTCGGTCGCGCGAACGACGATGCGCGTCGCGTCGATCTGGTCGATATAGCCTGTCCGCCGCGCCGCGATCGCCGCGCCCGAATCGCGGGCGACAACGGCCTCCATGCCGGTTCCGACGAGCGGCGCGTCGGCTCTGACCAGAGGCACGGCCTGGCGCTGCATGTTGGACCCCATGAGGGCGCGGTTCGCGTCATCGTTCTCGAGGAATGGGATCAAGGCGGCCGCGACCGACACGAGCTGCTTTGGAGACACGTCCATGAAATCGACGCGTTCGCGCGGCACCATCACGACGTCGCCCGAATGACGGCAGACGACGAGATCCTCGACCAAGGTCTTGTTGTCATCGATCGGCGCATTCGCCTGCGCGACGTAATATTTTCCTTCCTCCATCGCCGACAGATAGACGACCTCATCGGTGACGCGGGTGTCCTTGATCCGTCGATATGGCGCTTCGATGAAGCCATATTTATTGACCCGCGCGAAAGTCGCGAGCGAATTGATGAGACCGATATTCGGGCCTTCCGGCGTCTCGATCGGGCAGATGCGCCCGTAATGCGTCGGATGCACGTCGCGCACCTCGAAGCCGGCCCGCTCGCGCGTGAGGCCGCCCGGCCCCAGCGCCGACAGGCGCCGCTTATGGGTGATCTCCGACAGCGGATTGGTCTGATCCATGAACTGCGACAATTGCGACGAGCCAAAGAACTCCCGCACCGAGGCTGCGGCCGGCTTGGCGTTGATCAAATCCTGCGGCATCACCGTATCGATATCGACCGACGACATGCGCTCTTTGATGGCGCGCTCCATGCGAAGGAGGCCCAACCGATATTGGTTCTCCATGAGCTCGCCGACCGAGCGGACGCGGCGATTGCCGAGATGGTCGATGTCGTCGATCTCGCCGCGCCCGTCGCGGAGGTCGACGAGCGCGCGCATGACCGCAATGATATCCTCCCGGCGCAGCGTCCGCACCGTATCCGCCGCATCGAGATCCATGCGCATGTTCATCTTGACCCGGCCAACCGCCGAGAGATCGTAGCGCTCCGGATCGAAGAACAGCGAATTGAACATCGCTTCCGCCGTCTCGAGCGTCGGCGGTTCGCCTGGGCGCATCACCCGGTAGATGTCGAACAGGGCGTCCTCGCGCGCGCTGTTCTTGTCGACCGCGAGCGTATTGCGGATATAGGGTCCGATATTAATGTGGTCGATGTCGAGCAGCGGCAATTCATCGAAGCCGGCCTCGATGAGAAGCGGAAGCGACTTGGCGCTGATTTCGTCGCCGGCTTCGGCGAAGATTTCGCCGGTCTGGGGATTATAGAGATCGGCGGCGATATATTGCCCGTAGAGATCCTCGTCCTGCACGCGGAGGAATTTGACGCCCCTTTCCGCGAGCTGACGCGCGGTGCGCACGGTGAGCTTCTTGCCGGCTTCGAGCACGACTTCGCCGGTGTCGGCGTCGAGTAGGTCAACGACGGCCTTCAGGCCCTTCAGGCGGTCCGCGTCGAAAGGCTGGCGCCAGCCATCCTTGTCGCGCACAAAGGCGATCGTCTTGTAGAAGGTCGAAAGAATTTCCTCGCCGTCCATGCCGAGCGCATAGAGGACCGAGGTCGCAGGAATTTTCCGCCGGCGATCGATGCGCGCATAGACGATGTCCTTGGCGTCGAATTCAATATCGAGCCACGACCCGCGATACGGGATGATCCGCGCCGCGAACAGAAGCTTGCCGGAGGAATGACTCTTGCCCTTGTCGTGATCGAAAAAAACGCCGGGCGACCGATGCATCTGCGAGACGATGACGCGCTCAGTGCCATTTACGATGAATGTGCCATTCATCGTCATCAACGGCATGTCGCCCATATAGACGTCCTGCTCCTTGATGTCCTTGACGGATCGCGCGCCGGTGTCGGGGTCGACGTCAAACACGATGAGCCGCAAGGTCACCTTGAGGGGCGCGGCGAATGTCATGCCGCGCTGGCGGCATTCATCGACGTCATATTTCGGCGGCTCAAATTCATATTTGACGAATTCAAGGAGAGCAGTGTTGGAAAAATCCGAAATCGGAAACACCGACTTGAAGACGGCTTGCAGCCCTTCGTCCGGCCGGCCGCCTTGCGGCTCGTCGACGAGCAGGAACTGGTCATAGGATGCTTTTTGAACTTCGATCAGGTTGGGCATTTCCGCGACTTCGCGGATATGGCCAAAGAATTTGCGAATACGCTTACGGCCGGTGAACGTCTGCGCCAAATGATGAGCCATGTCGCTTCTCGCACCTCGTCAAAACGGCGATCTCCCGAACGGAAATTCGCCTGCCCGCATCCAGCTCGGACGCTGGAGGGTTGGGACCTGCTTAAGTCCCTGCGCCGCGGCGAAATCGCCGCTAAGCGCCTAGCTGAGAAGGCTCAAACGACCTTTCAGCAACGGATCGACGGCCCGGTGGTTTCCCACGGGACCGTCGCTTATGGAAAATCAAGATCGCATCGGCGATCCGCATGAAATCACTTGAGTTCGACCTTCGCGCCGGCCTTTTCAAGCGCTGCCTTGATCTTTTCGGCCTCTTCCTTGGTCACGCCCTCCTTGACCGGCTTCGGAGCCCCTTCAACAAGGTCCTTCGCCTCCTTCAGGCCGAGGCCCGTCACCGCGCGCACTTCCTTGATGACTTCGATCTTCTTGTCGCCGATTGCTGCGAGGACCACGGTGAATTCCGTCTGCTCCTCAACCGGCGCGGCGGCGGCGGCGCCCGCCGGCCCTGCGGCCACGGCGACCGCGGCGGCGGCGGAGACGCCCCATTTCTCCTCAAGCAGCTTGGCGAGCTCCGCGGCTTCAAGGACGGTGAGGCTCGACAGGTCCTCGACGATCTTTTCTAAATTAGCCATTTCCAGTTCCTTCGATTGGTCTCTTGATTCGTCTGATGTCTCTTAAAGATCGGCCGTCAGCCGGCGTCTCGATCGGCGTAAGCCGCAAAGACGCGCGCGAGCTTCGCGGCTGGCGCGGTCGTGAGCTGCGCGAGCTTCGTCGCCGGGGCTTGGATGAGGCCAAGGAGCTTGGCGCGCAATTCATCCAGGGAAGGCAAGGTCGCAAGCGACCGCACCGCGTCCGGGTTCAGCACAGTCGATCCCATGGCGCCGCCGAGGATCACGAGCTTGTCGTTGTCCTTGGCGAAAGCCACCGCCGCCTTCGGCGCCGCGACCGGATCGTCCGAATAGGCGATCAGAGTCGGACCCCGCATCAGCCCCGAGATCGATGCGACCTCGGAGCCTTCAAGAGCGATCTTGACGAGACGGTTCTTGGCGACCTGAACGCTGGCGCCAGCTGCGCGCATCTGCTTGCGCAGATTTTGCATCTGAGCCACGGTCAAGCCGGAATAATGTGCGACCACCACGACCGACGTCGTTTTAAAGACATCGGTCAGGGCGGCGACGCATTCTTTCTTTTCCGCTCTGTCCAAAGTTCTATACTCCTTGCGCGGGCGCGAACCCTTGATGGAGGGGCGCCCGCGGGCTGCAACTGACGCTTCTCTTCGCCGCGAGCAAACGCCCGCGCCTCAAAGCGCCGCTGTGCCTGTCCCCGGAACGAATGCGCCGCTCCGGACAGAGGGATTAGACCAAACTCGAAGGAAGCAGGCCCGATGGGCGGTCCTGCGATCCAAAATCCGGTTGTTACCCCGTCTATGCCGGCTTTCTTAGCCGCTCCGGCGAGAGCCGGTTCGGCGGTCGAGAGATTAAGCTTGGGACCCGCCTAAAGAGTTGGATCCTAGCGCCGGCAGTCTTGGACAGGACAAAGCCGGAAGGGACAGATGGCGACCACCTATCCTCCGGCCTATCCACCGCACCACGCGCTGTCCTTTGCCGAAAGCAAAACCTGACGGACATCTCGTAGTTGCGGAAGCTTTATGGATGCGGGGTTGCAAAATCCGATCAACCCCGAACCTCCTATTTAGACCAATTCCGATCGAATGCCAAGGTGTGGAGGGGAAAATTTACGCTCCACCGCTCTTGTCGCAGCAGGAATGCGCCCTAAGCCGTGACCGTCGCCGGATCGACCTTGACCCCCGGCCCCATCGTGGAGGAAAGCGCAACGCGTTGAATATAGGTGCCTTTCGCTCCTTGCGGCTTGGCCTTGGCAACGGCGTCGACGAATGCGACAATATTCGCTACGAGCTTTTCGTCATCGAACGAGGCTTTGCCGACGCTGCCTTGAATAATCCCCGCCTTTTCGACGCGAAACTCTACGGCGCCGCCCTTGGACGCCTTAACCGCGCCGGCGACGTCCATGGTCACGGTGCCGACCTTGGGATTAGGCATCAGGCCGCGCGGACCCAGAACCTTGCCGAGCCTGCCGACAAGCGGCATCAGATCGGGCGTCGCGATGCACCGATCGAAGGCGATCGTCCCGGCCTGGACCGTCGCCACGAGATCCTCGGCCCCGACGATGTCGGCTCCGGCCGCCTTCGCCTCGTCCGCCTTGGCGCCGCGCGCGAAAACGGCGACGCGCAAGGTGCGTCCGGTCCCATTCGGCAGGTTGACCACGCCGCGCACCATTTGATCGGCATGTTTCGGATCGACCCCGAGATTCATGGCGATCTCGACGGTCTCGTCAAATTTCGCGCTCGCGCGCTCCTTGACGAGCTTGACCGCCTCTATGACCGGATAGAGCTTGATCCTGTCGACGCCTTCGCGCGCCTTCTGCACGCGCTTTCCTACATGAGCCATCTGCCTACCCCACTATCTCGAGGCCCATCGAACGGGCGGAGCCCTCGATCATCGCCGCCGCGGCTTCGACCGAGGCGCAATTGAGATCGGGCAGTTTCTTCTCGGCGATCTCGTTGATCTGCGCCTTCGTCACCTTGCCGACAAAACCGCGGCCCGGCGTTTTGGAGCCGGACTGGATGCCGGAGGCCTTCTTCAGGAAATAGGAAACCGGCGGCAGCTTCATCTCAAATGTGAAAGACCGGTCCTGATAGGCGGTGATGACGACGGGGATCGGCGTCCCCTTCTCCATCTGCGCCGTGCGGGCGTTGAACGCCTTGCAGAATTCCATGATGTTCAAGCCGCGCTGACCGAGCGCGGGACCGATCGGAGGCGAAGGATTGGCCGCCCCGGCCGGCACCTGAAGCTTCACGTAGCCCGTGATCTTCTTTGCCATTGCATGCTCCCAAACAAAGCCGGCCCTCCTTAGGGCGCGGCGGTTGCGGTCGTGGTGGCGACAGGGGACCGGAATGGCGCGCCGGGCCTGCCTCCCACGTCTCTCACGCCGACGGGACATGGCCCGCGGCGCTTTCTTGGGCTGAGCAAGGCTCCGCCCAAAAACTTCACAGCTTTTTGAAAGCGAGCCAAATTGGCTCGCCCTCCTAATCCGGTGCGTGAAACCGGCCACCCCAAAAACCCGCTTACGTCAAACCTTCTCGACCTGAGCATATTCCAGCTCGACCGGCGTCGCGCGCCCGAAGATCGAAACCGCGACCTTGACCCGCGAACGACTTTCGTCGACCTCTTCGACAATGCCGTTGAAGGACGCGAACGGGCCGTCGGCCACGCGAACCGTCTCGCCGATTTCAAAGGAGATCGACGCCTTCGGCCGTTCGACCCCTTCAGCGACCTGCCCCTTGATCCGCGCCGCCTCGCTGTCGGAAATCGGCATCGGCTTCTTGTCGGCGCCCAAAAATCCGGTGACCTTCGGCGTATTCTTGATCAGGTGGTAGATATCGTCAGAGAGTTCGCATTTGATAAGCACGTAACCGGGAAAAAACTTTCGCTCGGAATTGAACTTACGGCCGCGGCGTATTTCCACGACCTGCTCGGTCGGCACGAGAATTTCCTCGAACTTGCCCGACAGGCCGCGCTGCGCCGCCTGCTCCTTGATCGATTCGGCGACCTTTTTCTCGAAATTCGTATAGGCCTGGACGATATACCAGTGCATGCTCATCGGGTAATCTTCCAACCTCTGTCGATTTGGATTCAATGCCCTAGGCTCAGAATCAAAGTGACGATCAGGCGCAGCCCCTGATCCACCGCGACGAAAAAGAGACTGGCGAAAACAACCATAAGGATCACGAGCCCTGTCGTGATCAAGGTCTCCCGGCGGGTGGGCCAAGTGACCTTGGTGGCTTCGGCGCGCACTTCCTGAAGGAACTCAAAAGGATTAACCATGTTCTGGTAAAGACCTCGCCGCGCGGGCCTCGTAAGGCCGCACAAAAAATCAGGGCGCGGAACCCGAAGGCCGCGCGCCACAACAGCGCACTTTATAGACAAGCAGCCGAAGAACGCAAATTCATTTTTGGACCATCCCATCTAAAAGGCGCCGCGCCCTGTCTTAAGCGTCGCCCTAATTTGAAGCACGCGCCGATCCTCACGACCAGCGCCGCCCATAAGATTAAGACGATGGGCGCTTTCTCTGCTCCGCTCGCCGGCGATGCGAACCGGGAGCGCTCTTGAAAAGAACCGCGCCATGCTTTCGCGCGTCTCCACATCGATTTCGCGCGCGGGCTTTCATTAGCTCTTGATCCCAGCTATTGAAGCGCACCGGGGATTTCCTTCCGCCGAGATGCCATGCAAGCCGTCCACGTCCTGAACGGACCGAACCTCAATCTCCTCGGCGCGAGGGAGCCCGAGATCTATGGCGATGCGACTCTCGCAGCGATCGAGGCGCGTCTCGGGGCCGTCTGCAAGCAGCACGGGATCGCCTTGCACTTTCGGCAATCGAATCACGAAGGCGACCTTGTGACCTGGGTGCAGGAAGCGGGCCTCGCCGGCGAGCCTGTGATCTTGAACGCGGGCGCCTATACGCATACTTCGGTCGCCCTCCAAGATGCGATCAAGGGCGCAAGGACGAAAGTCATCGAGGTCCATCTTTCGAACGTTCACGCAAGGGAACGCTTTCGCCACCATTCCTTTGTCTCTCCCGTCGCGCAGGGCGTAATCCAAGGTTTCGGCGCTTTATCTTATGATCTTGCGCTCGAAGCCCTTCTCGCCGGCGTCGGCCCCAGCGAAAGTTGAAGAAAATGAAATATCCGGGGCCGAAGCCCGCCGGGAACAACGCCGCCAGCCCCATCGACACGGACCTCGTCGAGGCGCTGGCGAAAATGGTCACGCGCCTGGGTCTCTCCGAGATCGAGGTGGCCCATGGCGACCTCAAGATCCGCATCGGGCGGCAGATTTCGGCCGCTGTGACTCAGCACGTTGCGCCGCCGCCTTCGCCGGCTTCGGTCAGCGCGCCTCAACTAACCACGGCGGCGACGCCGGACGCGCTGGGAACGGTCAAATCGCCGATGGTCGGAACCGCTTATCTGCGGTCCGCGCCGGATGCCGCGCCTTTTGTGGAAATCGGCTCGCGCGTGCGGGTCGGCGACAAACTCCTTCTTGTCGAGGCGATGAAGACGTTCAACGAAATCGTGGCGCCCCGCGCTGGAACGGTGACGGGCATTCTGATCGAGGACGGCCAACCCGTCGAATACGGCCAGCCGCTTCTCGTGATCGAATGAGGGCCGCGCTGCGGGCAAGCTGACATGTTCGACAAAATTCTTATCGCCAATCGCGGCGAAATCGCCTTGCGGATTCTGCGCGCCGCCAAGGAGCTTGGCATTGCGACGGTCGCCGTCTATTCGACCGCCGACGCGGAGGCCATGCATGTGAAGCTGGCGGATGAATCGGTCTGCGTCGGACCGCCGCCCGCGCGCGATTCCTATCTGAACATTCCAGCCCTGCTCGCCGCATGTGAAATCACCGGCGCGGAAGCTCTGCACCCGGGTTATGGATTTCTCGCCGAGAACGCGCGTTTCGCCGAGATCCTCGCCGACCATCACATCGTATTCGTCGGCCCCAAGGCAGAGCATATCAGGATGATGGGCGACAAGATCGAGGCCAAACGCACCGTGAATGCGCTCGGCATTCCCTGCGTGCCGGGCTCGGCCGGCGCGATCACCGGCGATCACGAGGCTGCGGCGGTCGCGCGGGAGCTCGGCTACCCGGTCCTCGTCAAGGCGTCGGCCGGCGGCGGCGGGCGCGGGATGAAGGTCGCCCGGTCGGCGGACGAGCTATCAGTCGCGCTCGCAACCGCAAGGCTTGAAGCCAAGACGGCCTTCGGCGACGACTCGGTCTATCTCGAAAAATTTCTCGAGAAGCCCCGCCACATTGAGGTCCAGATTCTGGGCGACGGGCGAGGCAAGGCAATTCATCTCGGCGAGCGCGAGTGCTCCCTGCAGCGTCGGCATCAAAAGGTCTGGGAGGAAAGCCCCTCCCCGGCCCTCAACGCATGCCAGCGCCAAGAGATCGGCGAAATCTGCGCGAGCGCCATGCGCAAGCTCGGCTATGCCGGGCTCGGCACCATCGAGTTTCTCTATGAAGAGGGACAATTCTACTTCATCGAGATGAACACGAGAATTCAAGTCGAGCATCCGGTGACCGAGATGGTCACTGGCGTCGATCTCGTCAATGAGCAGATCAAGATCGCCGCCGGCTCGCCTTTGTCTCTGACGCAGGAGCAGATCGTTTTTTACGGGCATGCGATCGAATGCCGCGTCAACGCCGAACACGCAGCAACATTCCGGCCTTCGCCAGGCGCGATCGCCTATTACCATCCTCCGGGTGGCCTCGGCGTCCGCGTCGATAGCGCCGTTTACGCCGGCTACACAATTCCGCCGACCTATGATTCGCTTGTCGGCAAGCTCATCGTGCATGGGCGCAACCGCAACGAGGCGCTGATGCGGCTGCGCCGCTCCCTCGACGAATTCATCATCGATGGCATAGACACAACAATTCCATTGTTTCAGACGCTGGTTCGAAACGCCGACATTCAGAACGGACTCTATGACATCCATTGGCTCGAAAAGTTTCTCGCCACCGGCGGGATGGATGTAGCTGCAGCCTGACCCGCCGCAGCGTGTCGGCCTCGATTCACGTTGGGGCAATAGGCCGAAGGTCCGAGCATTGGCATGCTCGCGCCGAAACCACCGTCTCAGTTGTCATTTAGTTGACGCCCTTCGAGCGCTATGACCTGAGCTTGTCGGCAAACCCGCAGCCAAGCGCAGGCGGGCGCTGATGGGCGCGCGGCGTCGGGGCCAAAACAGGAGTGTGCAAGCTTGCCAAATCTGAATGATATCTGGTCGCACATCAGCTCGGCTTTCGCCGGCAATCAGCAGAACAACACGAAGAAACCGAAGCTATATGACTTCGATTTGTCCGGAAACGCGTACAAGGTTCGCCTGCTCCTGAATATTCTTGGCGTGGACTACGCAAGGCAGAATGTGAACCTGCTCAAGAAGGAGCAAAAGACCACCCATTATCTGAAGCTCAACGCCTTCGGCGAAGTTCCCGTGTTAGAGGATGGCGATTTGCGCCTGCGCGATTCGCTGGCGATTTTGATCTATGTCGCCAGCAAATACGACGCCGCCCGCAGCTGGTGGCCGACCGACGCCGCGTCGCAGGGTCTCGTCAGCCAGTGGCTCGCGACCGCCGGCCATGAATTGACGAGCGCTAGCGCCGCCCGGCTCGCTAAAATAGCGAACTACGACCTCGATCTGCCGAAGCTTCAGGATCGCGCCAACGCCGTCTTCAAGATAATCGATGCGCGCCTCCATGGCCGCGATTGGCTGGAGCTAGGCCACCCGACCATCGCCGATATCGCCGTCTGCCCTTACATCGCGCTGGCTGGGGATGGAGGCATCTCGCTCGAGCCTTATCCAAACCTGCGCGCATGGATCGAACGGATCAAAGGCCTGCCGGGTTTCATTCCTTTTCCCGGGCGGTGACTTTCGCTTGGACTTTCACTTGCGCCCGGATCGCTCGCGCGGGTCTCGCACGGGCTTCGGTCTTCTCACTTGCGCCGTAGCGGCGCCGCTCCGAACAGAGCATGGCTCGATCGCGGGAAAGGCGCATAGCCGGCGCACCCGCAAGAAGCCGCGTTGAACAGTGATTTATCATTTGAAAAATACTGGAGCGGGTGAAGGGAATCGAACCCTCGTATTCAGCTTGGAAGGCTGCTGCTCTACCATTGAGCTACACCCGCGTGCGCCTTTCCGGCGATGCTGTTCGAGAGCCGTGAGCCGGCCCTTTCGTCGGCTCGGCGGCGGATTGATCGCATCTCGACGCAGC
>Ga0182030_10006766_pt1 | contig 24101 bp, 16 predicted proteins | sample 812S3MmetaG_FD_121299 | JGI IMG/M metagenome (GOLD analysis project Ga0182030, IMG submission 121299) | Permafrost microbial communities from Stordalen Mire, Sweden - 812S3M metaG (Illumina Assembly) | ecosystem: Environmental > Terrestrial > Soil > Wetlands > Permafrost | place: Sweden...
AGGCTGCGCTTGGGCATAACAGCAAGGCGATTCACCGCGCCTATGCGAAGAAGGCGATCATCGTAGCGCCATCCCTTGAAGAATATGAAGCGAAGGCGGCAGCAGCCACGCAGCAAAAGTTAGTGACGGCTTGACGCCAAAAAAGCGAAGCGGTTGAGTCTCCGGCGACTCAACCGCTTTTGGTATTTTGGGGATTTACGCCATCCCCAAGCCCCGCGCCAGAGGCATGGCCTCTGGACACATCATCCGCTCGCGCTGGCCTGATCGCTGACGCGCAACTTTCCGCACGGCGGAAAGAAATATGTTTGACGAGGTAGCGGCTAACCTGCCGCGACATAAACGAGCCGCGTTCAATCTACGCGGCTCGTTTATTTGCGGGCAATTCTCTCACGGCTGCGGGCTATGTAATTTGCGGCGCAGTGCTTTCTGAACCTGGTCGAACGCTGCCAACGTCGCTTTGCATTCCGGCGAGAATTGTTGCAGACCGGGCAGAGCGTTAAAAATCTGGCATAGCTTGGAACGAAGTTCCGTTTCACTCATGAAGTCCAGTTCGAGTTGTGCTGTAAATTGCGTCATCTTTTTTCTCCTTTTATTAGGAGGCCGTGAACCACTCACGACCTTGATGACGCCGACACATGCAGCGCGTCTCGCCCCAGCCGCACTCGATGGAACGCAGTGGAGAAGCCCAACGGGCTTGCGGCGACCGGGGCGAAGCCTGCTATGGTCAAGGCTGAAAGTTGTGATGGTTTTGGCTGACGGGGGAGAAAATGACGCCGATTAACCGGCCTCAAATAATCAGAATTCCGAAACGGAAATCGTTTCTTTTGATGCCAGCATTGCGCGGCTGATTTCTGCTACATGCGGAATGCCGCTTCCAGTCCACCTGTTGACAAGGTTTCTGTTTGCAACTGCGCCGCTTTGAAACCCGCAAACTATTGAGCCGTGGAAATTGCTTCGATTATTTTCTACGCTGCCGAACGAATTCTCCTTTAAGAGTCGCATGACCCTTTCGGGCTGTGTCTGGCGTCCCCGAAAGGGTAACGCAACCAAGGAGATTAAGAATGACAACGCAAACCGAAAATAAACCGACGCAACTTCCTTCGTTTTACATTTACGAACAGGGCAAGGACGCTCTTGTCCCGGTAGGCCGGGCCTACAAACACACCAAAGGCAACGGCTTTAACATTCTGGTAGATGGCAAACGGTTCGTGGCCTTCCCGCCGAAAGCCAAAACCGAAACGCCCGAAGCGGCGGAATGAAAATTAAAGCGACTTGAGCAGTTTGCCCAAGTCGCTTTTTTTGTGCTAGAATTTCTTTCATCTGGTTATTCGGTGCACGCAAGGCGTGTTTCATCTTCTGCCGTCTCTCCCGAAAAATTTGCATGACCTTTCGGGCGGTGCCTTTCGCCCCCGAAGGGTATATGTTTTTAGTCTTTGCAATTACTTGGACTATTGTAATGGCATGGTGCTGCATAAGTTTTAGAACAGCCTACAACTCATCCAGAGCGAAGTCACAGGCGGAAGACAATCAGGTATCCACACTTGCCAGCAATTTTCTTGATTATGCGCAAAATCAGAATGGAGGGTCACTCGATAAAATCAAAAACTCAATCAGCACCGACACTAATTCCGTTTTATCGCCAATAATGGATTTTGCAAAAGACCTCGCCGACGCGGTTGGAAAAAGGGATCAAATGATGGCTGATTTGAATGAAAAGGATATTTACGATTTAACCCTTCTAACCAACAAATCAGAAATGGTGTCGGAAATTGGAAAAAGACAGAAAGCACAGGCAATCGTCGAAACCTTCAAAACCAACGTAAATGAGATGATCGGGAACACCCGACTTAAATACGACCAAATACCACCGCCATTTTTCCAAGCATGGAATCCCTTGTGAAGCCGTTCAAGTTTGCCGCCAGCCCGTATGAATACAGAGTGACCGCGTTGCGCGAATGTCCGACGCCGGACACCTTGCAGACTTGCGAGACACCCGACAAGGCAGCGGACTATTGGCGTTTGCACATCGCCACCCATCCGCATTTTAACCCCGACTGTGAATGTTTTGCCGCCCTGCTTTTGAACACGCGCCGCAAAGTCAAAGGGCATCAAATCATTTCTATCGGCACGATGGACACGATTTTAGTGCATCCCCGCGAAGTGTTCCGCCTTGCGATTATGACCGCCGCCAGCGCGTTAATAATCATGCACAATCACCCTAGCGGCGAAAGCACACCGTCAGACGCCGACATCAAAGTGACCCGCGATCTTATCCGCGCCGGTCAGCTTTTGAAAATTGAGTTGCTTGACCACGTTATCATCGGCAACGGCAACCGCTCATCCTTGCGCGAACTCGGTTATTTTTATGCGTAAGGTGTCAGTGAAATTGTCAGTGAAGGCACGCGCAAATAGTGAAAAATTGTGCGCGGCTTAACACGAATAGCCTTTAATTTTATCAGCAATTTGTTAAATTCCTTTATCTGAAATCAATGCAACAGACTGTGTCCATCTGTGGCTGGAATTTATTCGGGTGATGACGAAGCACAATCAGCGCACCAGTTGTCGCGGCGCTTTTTCGCGGTTTCAAAAAATTTCGTGATGGCCACGGCATCGGCCCGCTTCAAAACGCGCTGAAATTTTTCCAAGTCAGCGATGAACGCATCCAGCGACTTCGCCAGGTTCCGGCGATTGGCCAGGGCGATGTCCCGCCACATTTCCGGCGAGCCGGAGGCAATACGCGTCGTGTCGCGAAAACCGTTGGCGCACAGGGCCGGTTGCGATTTCGGGTGCGCCGGGTTCAAAACGTGACTGGCCAGGGTCGCAGCCACCACGTGCGGCAAATGGCTGGAACGGCTGACGAGCGCGTCGTGAATTTCCGACGTCAACCGCAGCGTGCCTGAACCCATCGCCCGCCAAAACTGTTCGACCTTTTTCAAAGCGGCCGGATTGGTCTTTTTTGTGGGAGTCACGATACAAACCGTGCCGGCGAACAAATCCGCCCGGGCCGCCGACACCCCGGTTTTTTCCGCGCCAGCCATGGGGTGGCTGCCGACAAAGTGTACGCCGGATCTGGCAACAAGCGACTCAAGTTCGCGCATGACACTGGCTTTGACACTGCCGACGTCGGTGACAATTGCGCCGCGCTTCAAGGCCGGAAGCATTTCCTGAACGCGTGAACGCATCTGCGCGAGCGGCGTACAAAGAATGACGAGGTCGGCGTCCCAGACAGACGCAAGCAAATCGGTGGTGGCAAAATCCACCGCCCCGGCCCGTTCACAATCCTTCAGGCTGGCGCGACGGCGGACAAAACCCGCAGTCTGGCGCGCGAGTTTCCGGCGTTTGACGGCCAAGCCGATGGACCCGCCGAGCAGGCCGACGCCGATGATGGCTATTTTCCGAAAAAGCACAGTGGGAGTTTCAAGTTTCAAGTTTCAAGTTTCAAGCGGCAAGTTGGAAACTTTGTCTCTGAGTTTGGAGTTGCCCACGGGCGGTCTCTAGTTTAACGGCATTCCCGCCTAAAGGTGCAATTCGGAACCCCTTCGCGCGGATTCGAAGCACGCATCCATCACCTGCTGCGTTTTGAGCGCCCACATCGGCCAGTCATCGTTGAGTTTACCGGAGAGCGCCTGATTGGCGAAGTTGCGGAACATCCGTGTGTCCTGCGCCGTCGGATGGGCAGAAGCAGTCCGATCCGCACCGGGTGGAACCTTGATGTCGGCGTTGTCAGTGACCCGGATTTCCGACCGATTGACCTCGAAAGCAGGTTCATAGGTGTCAAAGGGATGGACAAAATCAGGCAAACGCAACCAGCCTTTCTGTCCGCTGACGGACACCCACTGCTGGTTCGGGGCGAGAAACGAACAATAAAATCCCGCGGAAACACCTCCGTCAAAAACCAGCTCGCCGGAAAATTCCGTCGGCGCAGGCACGCGACCGGCGACGGCGGTGGATTGCGAAAGAACGCGGCCGGTAACCGTACGCGGCAGTTGCCAGTTCATCGCCCACAGCGAGAATCGGAGGCAATACCACCCGAGGTCCCCCAGGCAGCCGGCGGGTTCAAGCCGGCCGTCCACGCGGATGTTGTCCTGAAAAAAATGCTCGCCGACGTAAAAACTGAAGACCGAAGAAATGCGGCGCACCGGGCCGACGCTTTTGCCATCGTTAAGCACTTCCTGGACGCGCGCCAGACGCTGATTATGCATGAACATGACGCCGTCCATGAACTGAACGTGGTTTTTCCGGCAGGCGGAAAGCATCTCTTGAAGATCGGCTGCGCTTACCGCGCAGGGTTTCTCGCAAACAACGTGTTTGCCCGCTGCCGCCGCGCGCAACACCCATTCCTTGCGCAAACCGGTGGGCAGCGGAAGATAAACCGCGTCCACGTTTTTGGACGCGAGCAATTCCTCATAGCTGCCGAGCGGCGTTGGCGCGGTTTCAAACGGAGCTTTTGCCTGACACTCCCCGATGAACCGGCGGCTGCGTTCGAGGTCGCGGCTGGCCACGGCGGTCACAATTGAATTGCCGCTGTGCAAAATTGCCGGCCAGTTTTTCCGCGCGATGCCCGCGGCGCTCAAAATTCCAAATCGAAGTTTTTTCATGGTTCAATTGCCCGGTCCGCCTCCCGCACCAGTTCCAGAATCACGTCGGCGATGTGAGGCTCGCTGCCGATGGCCGGTGTGTACCAGACCAGCCGGCCGTTTTTCTCCGTCGGATTACGCCAGACCGGCTGGCCGGCGGCAAGGCGTTGTTTGACGATCCGTTCAGCCTCGCCCAGCAACACAGGAATGTCCTCCTGCGTGTGCAGTCCGTCGCTGATGAAAAACGGCACGACCACCAGGTTCTTTGTCTGAGCCAGCCGGTAACATTCCGGAATCCGCGGTGATTCTTCCAGATAAACCGCATGAACGGCAGCATAGAAATCCATCGCCCGGATCAATTCAACCTGCCTCTCGATGGCCTTTCGGGAATTCGTATTTTTCTCCGTGCCGTGCCCGGCGATGATGAGCGTGGTGTCGTTCGGCTTAGGCAAACGCGGAAAGGGAAACGTTTCGACGATCTCCCGGGCACGGGCCATCAGCGCGGCGGTCATGCCGTCATGCGAACCGACCGGCTGGCAGTAAAAAATAGTTGAATGTTGAACGGTGATGGCTAAGTGACCGGAAGCAAAGCCGAGCTCACGCGGTATGACCTCGTCGCTGAAATAACCTTCACTGATGAACAGCGGCGCAATGAAAATGCGCGGTGCGATTATTTCCGGCAGAACCGTTTTGATTTGCGGCTCCTGTTTCCAGAATGCTTCCCGGACTTCGGCGAAAATATTTCGGCGGCGCAACTCGGCCGCATGCCGATAAACTGGCGCGGCGGAGTCCGCATTTTGCACCGTGCCGTGTCCAAGGACGACCAGTACGGCGTCGGAGAAGTTTATGCCTTTCACGCCTAAGGGTTAACGCAACCAACTGCTGCCGGCAAGCCGGGCTTCCAAAAGCTCATTTTTGGTTGAAACTTTTTGACACACCGGGCGTCTTAAGTTCAAATTGTTCCTGAAATTAACCAAATCCATACAAAAACAACCATGAATCCACTCAAACTGACAAGTCTGATGCTGGCCGCCACCTTTGGGCTGACGTTGGCCGCCGCCGCCGATACCGCCCCGTTGCCGCCCGCCTCAACCAAAACCGGCGTGACTTATGCCACCGACATCAAACCCATTCTTGATGCTTCATGCGTCAAATGTCACAGCGGTGAAAAGCCGAAGGCCCGGTTGCGGCTCGACACTTTGGAAAATGTGCTCAAAGGCAGCAAAGACGGCAAAATCCTGACGGCCGGCGACAGTGCGAACAGCTTCGTCGTCAAGTGCGTTGCGCACACGACCGACGACCATGATTCCTGGATGCCGCCGCCGCACAACAAGGCGAACATCGGGCCGCTTACCGCCGATCAGATTGGCTTGATCCGGGCGTGGATTGACCAGGGCGCAAAGTGATTTTTAACCAGACCAACCAGGCGCAATCCGACCAGGGTTGCGCCTTTTGATTTTTACGAGGACAAATTTTTTACACCTGAGCCAGCGGAACGAGTTTTGACCGTTTCTCCCGGCGCAAGGCTTGTTCCTGACGCGAAAATTTAACCTGCTCGGCCTCGGGAATTCCCGGCTGGCTCGCGCACTGAACGCACGTGGCAATCTGCCGGTCAAGAAATTGATTGCGCAAACTCAATGTCACATCGGCCAGTTGCTTTTCGGGATTGGGAATTTTTCGATCCTCGGCGACGGCTTCGGTGATCAGGCTGCGTATTTCCGAGGTGTCACAGTCATCCAAAAACGCGGCGAGATTTTGCCAGCTTTCACCGGCCTGCGCGGCCAGCCGCTGTTCGACGATCTGGCGCACGAGCGGATGCCGGATCCACTGCACATCCAGATGCGAAGCCGTCCACGTGGCCAGCGCGTCGTTCAACAGCAGCAGTTTGAGCAGCCAGAATTCCTTGTCCGATGGACGCGATGATTCAGGTTCCACCACCGGTTCGGCCTCGGGCTCTTCCGGTGCATTTTTGGCGACCGGCATTTTTTTGAATTCAGCGCGAACTGCTTCGGGTAAAACGCCCAGCCGCAGCGCCGTCTTCTGCGCATATTTGTCCACCAGAACGACGTTGCCGGTTTTGTGAACGGCCTCGGCCATGCCGTGCAAAATGGCGTTCCGGCCCTTGTCAGTGTTGGCGTCATCCAGCTTGCACAGCCGGTTCAAATAGTAATCGAAGAATCCTTCGGCATCCTCGACCAGTTTGCGAAACGCCTCGCCGCCGTGGGCCTTGATGAAACTGTCCGGGTCGTGCGGCGCCGGCACCACGGCCACGCGCACGGCCAGTCCGGAAGCCAGCAGATGGTCCAGCGAGCGCACGGCGGCGTTTTGGCCGGCTTCGTCCGAATCGAAACAAAGCACCACCTCGTCCACGTAACGCTTGAGGATGCGGGCGTGCTGCTCGGTGAACGCCGTGCCCTGCGGCGCGACGATGTTTTGCACCCCGGCCATGAAACAGGCGATCAGGTCAAGCTGGCCCTCGCAAACAATAGCGGATTGCGCGTCCAGCAGCGCCCGTTTGGATTTATAGAGGCCGAAGAAAACCTTGCTCTTGGTGAAAATTGGTGTTTCCGGCGAATTGACATATTTGGCCGTTTTTTCGTCACCGGCCAAAACGCGGCCGCTGAAGCCAATCACCCGGCCCTGTTCATCGCAAATGGGAAACATGAGCCGTCCGCGAAAACGGTCGTAGAAATGTTCGGCACCCTCCTTGCGCAAAATCAGTCCGGCCTTTTCGACGAGCGTGAGGTCGTAATCCTTGCTCTTCGCCCAATTCACCGTGTCGTCCCAGGCCTCGGGTGCGGCGCCGAGGCGGAATAGTTTTATCGCCTCGGTGGAGACGCCGCGTTTGGCGAGATAATCACGCGCCAGTTGTCCGGCGGCTTCATTGGCCAGCGTGTTCTGCCAGCGCTGCGCGATTTTTTCGTGGATTTCGAGCAGCTGGTCCTTGAGGTGGCGCGATTGCTGTTCGACGGGGTTCTGGTCGAACTCGAGGGGGATTTTGGCGCGCTCCGCCAGCCGGCGGACGGCATCCATGAAGCCGATGTTCTCGTATTCCTTGACGAACGTAAACACGTCGCCGCCCTTATGGCAGCCGAAACAGTGGAAGATCTGCTTGTGCGGATTGACGTTGAAGCTGGGCGTCTTTTCCTTGTGAAACGGGCAGAGGGCGGTGAAGTTGGCGCCCGCCTTTTTCAGCGGCAGATACGAGCCGATGATGTCCACGATGTCGCTGGCGGCGCGGATGCGTTCGCGGGTTGCGGGGGAAAGCGTGCCAGCCATGCTTGTTCAGCGATGCAACACCAGGCTTACTTTTGTATGTTAATCACCGGCGTTTTTTGCTGTGGTTTGCCGGCGGCGGCGGTGGATTCGACCAGCAACGTACCCAGATAATCTTTGATGTAAGGCCCGATGAATGATTTCTTAAAGACCTGTTCCTGTACGTTTTGCAAACTGGGGAAAAAATTACCGCTGTACATGCCTCCGCCGTACCAGCGTTTCACGTACGCGTCGTGGGCCTCAATTTCCGACGTGCTGTAGAACGGTGCATTCAGCAGGGCGAGCACGGCCAGCAACATGCACATATACCGGATCATGCCTGCGAACATCCCCAGATAATATTCGGAACTGCCAAAGAAATTGTTCCCGGACAATTTATAAACGAAAAACTGTTTCAGGGCCAGAAACACGAGAAAAACCGCCAGCGCCAGCACCAGATAACCCCAGATGTAACTGGACGATTTGCTCAAGCCGGCGGAGCTCATGAGCAGCTGGGAGGGAAGCTGGTAGCACAACCCGCAGACCAAGACCAACGACAGCCATTTAAACAGCGGCAGGAGTTCCTTCGACATGCCGTTCTTGCGCCCGCGAAAAAATCCAATAATCAACAATAACAACACCGCCCCGTCAAACCAGTTGACCGGCAGATTGTCGAGCGCCAGGCTTTGTACGGCTGCACCAATCATAATAGTGAGATTAAATCCTCCAATTCAGAATGCCAATGAAATACGTAGCCGGTTCCATGCCAGTTTCAGGCTCATCCGCCATCTGATGCTTGCAATCAGACCAGCGCCCATCAAGGCGGGTTTGATGAAAGCCAGAACTGAATGTCAGGCGCCTGTGGATGGCCGGGATTCAATGTCAGAACTTTCAAGTAATGCTGACGCGCCCGCGCCGGGTCGCGCAATTGCTGTGCGTAAAGATTTCCCAGTGCCAGATGCGCGCGAATCTCGTCGGGATTCACGGCCAATATCTTTTTCAATTCATTCACCGCGTCCGTCACATAACCGGCGGCTTTCAACGCCAGCGCAAAATTATAGCGCGCGTCCACCGAATCCGGCTGGATCGCCAGCGCCATTTCGTAGGCGCCAAGCGATTGGCCGTAGTCCCGCAACCGGTAAGCCATCACGCCGTAATTATATTGCGCCTCAAACCAGTTTGGATCCCGCTCCGTCGCCTGTTGGTAGGCCTGCAACGCGTCCACCCAGTCGGCCTTCTGCTCGAATTCCCGCGCCCGCGTGAACGAGTTCGCCGCCGTCCGCCGGTCTCCTGGATTGGGCTTGCGCGGGGAAAGATACAAGTAACGCGGGAACGTCGGCGGGGCAGGCTGAACAATTTTAATCGGTTTCGCCACGATGACCGGCGCCGGGGCGATGGTCCTTTGCACGGGCGGACTGGAAATAACCGGCACCGTGGGCGTTGACCCGGAGCGGTTGTCGTTTGGCGCGGCCGGCGGCAGGGGCGTCACTCCATTGTCACTGTAACTTTCCGGCGTGGTGGAATGAAACCAGTTCAATGGATTCAGCTTGTGGATGACGCCCGGCTTTCCGGCCGTCGAATCCGGAGGCTCTTCGGTAACGGGAGTACCGACAATCACCGGTTGCGGCTGGACCTTTACGATCTGTGTCGCCGATGTCCCGTGCGTCAGATTGGAATTGGTATGGACAGACGCTAGGCTTCGTGCCGGGCTGGCCGCATGAATAGGGTTGCCACCCGAGGGGATCCGGCTTTCAATCACCGGTTCGCCAGTTTGGCTTTGATCCAGAGACGATGAGCCGGCCGCTGCCGCCGAGGTTGACGACTCCAGGCTGTTCGCAAGGTCATTCACCGCATCCCAATTGGCCGGGCGCGGCGTCAGCGCCAGATACGCACGATAATTTTTTAGCGCCAGCGTGTCATCGTGCAGATATTGCTGTGCCACGGTTGCGAGATTCAGCCAGGCCGGCGCAAAGTCCGGTTTTTGCCGCGTTGCTGCCACAAAAAAACGCGCGGCATCGTGTTCGTGGGGATGACCGCGTTCGACGCACGCCAGTCCCAGACCGTTCAGGGCCTCGGCGTTGTTCGGGCTGAGGTACAGGACGGTGCTGAAGCTCCTTTCCGCCATGGCGATATCGTGCGCCTGCAACTGCGCAAGGCCAAGTTTGAGCCAGCCTTCCGGCGACTTGCTGCGGCGCAATGTGTAGGCGGTAAACTCGCCTTCGGCCGCGTCGGCTTTGTTTTGCTCCAGCCACAAACAGCCAAGATTGTAGTGCGCCTCCATCAAATCGCGGTCGAGCACCAGCGCGCGCTGGTAGGCCGTCACGGCATCGGTCGGCTGGCCGGCATACTGACAGGCAACCCCGAGGTAATTCCACGCCTGCGCGTTCGTGGCCAGCAACGACGTAGCAGTCTTAAATTGTGCCACCGCGGCGGTGTAATCGCCGCGCTCCATCAGTTTCTTGCCCTTGAGCAAGGCGCGTGGTCCGGACGGCGTGCAGCCTGCAATGAACATGGCAAGCGCAAGCAAGCTCATGGCGCCAAGTCGCGTTAGGTTTTTTGTGGCCAGCATCGGCGCTGGTGGTAGCATCCGCGCTCGTAAGTGTCAAGAAACGCGCACTCTCAATTCGTTCAAACGGCCGGCTGGCTGGCCACGGTGGCCGCCATCGGGCTCGTGTTTTTCCCTGTCCGGGCGGCCATCCCGCCCTTTTATTCCACCAATGCCGCCGCCCGGGTCGTCACCGTCGAAAACGATGACGCGATTTCTGATTACCAGCCGGATGCCCGGCTGGTACAAGTCATGGTAAATCGCGGTGTTACGAATCTCACCGGCAAAGTCACGGTCGCCGCCGCCTGGCGCAGCCTGGTTGCGACGCAGGATGTCGTTGGCATCAAGGTCTATTCCACCGCCGGAATGCTCAGCGGCACCCGGCCGGTGGTCGCCGCAGCGGTGATTCAGGGATTGATTGACGCGGGCGTGCCGCGGCAACACATCATCATCTGGGACAAAAACGAGGCGGATTTGCGCGCTGCCGGATTTTTCCAACTCGGCGTACAACTCGGTGTCCGGGTCGCTGGCAGTATGGAAACCGGTTACGACCCGGCGACATTTTACCAGCCCGACACCGCCATCATCGGGAATCTGGTGTATGGCGATCTGGAGTTCGGCAAAAAAGGCGAAGGAGTCGGGCGGAAATCCTTCGTCAGCAAGCTGGTCAGCCAGCAGATGACCAAAATCATCAGCATTACGCCGCTGTTGAATCAGCAATATGCCAGCGTCTGCGGACATCTCTACGGGCTGGCGATGGGCAGTGTGGACAACACGCTACGGTTCGAGGGTGATCCCGACCGGCTCGCCGTGGCCGTGCCGGAGATATACGCTCTGCCCGTGCTCGGCGACCGCGTGACGCTGAACATTACTGACGCGCTCATCGGCCAGTACGAAGGCGGGTCGCGCGGCCTTTTGCATTATTCCGTGGTGTTGAACCAGCTATGGTTCAGCCACGACCCCGTAGCGCTGGATACGCTCGCCATCAAGGAACTGGACCGCGAACGGCACCTGCTCGACGCACCGGCATTCAAGCCGAACCTGGAACTTTACGCCAACGCCGCCCTGCTCCAGCTCGGCGTGAATGACCCGGCGAAAATCCAGGTGGAAAAGCTGCGTTAAAACGAATGTAGCGGCAGTCCATGGCCGCCCCAAAGATGAGGGCTCGACCGGAAAGCGACGGTCACAGACCGCCGCTACAGTTGTTCAGAACGGCCAGTTGATGCCGGCGGAAATATAGACCTGCCCTCCCAAATTCAACTGCCCTTGCCGGCCGCCGCCGCTGATGGAAGCATTGCCCAAGGGCATGTATTGAACCCCAAGATACAAGTCGCCGTTCTCCACCAAATGATACATCAACGACGCATTTACGTAACCGCCGTATACGACATCGGTCCCGTCAATCTGTCCCTTATTTTCGGTGCTGGAACCACCCTCTACCGTGATGGTTTCGTTGTATTCATATTTGCCAGACACGATGCCGATTGCCGGACCGGCGCTGGCCGACAGGCCTATGTATTCGTTTAAATCCCAATAAAATGACGGCCCCAGCCTCACGGTATAGAGCATTACATCCAGCGTGTATGAACCAGATCCGGACACGTTGTTTGGTCCCGAAATTGGATTGTTCGCAGTGGTAAATTCGGGATGGATGGTAGCTTCGCCCAAATATCGGGTGAAGCCTCCTTGATAGGGCGCTTCCGGCACCACGGTATTGCCAGTATTAAAAGTGTAAACCGTCTGGTTGACAGAAGAAACTGTCAAGGAACTCTGTTGATTGATGCTGATAGGGAGCAGGCCGAATCCCAAATCCCACCCGATCCGGGTATGCCCCCAGTCCCAAAGACTGCCGCCGTAGGCCATTTCGAATCCGGGAAACACTGAACTACCTCCCTCCGAGCTGCTGCTGGCAGTATATGAAGCGATGCTGTGCATGGTCAGCGTAGAGCCCGACAATTGGGATGAACTGTTATATCCAAAATAGCCGGTATAGTCGAAGCTGTTTCCCGTGCTGTCCACCCGAACATAACCGTCATCATAGATTCCATTTGCGGCATTGTTGCCAGGAATACTAAAGGTGCCTTTGGTGCTGAAGTTGGCGCTAATGTTAAATCCGACCATTGCCCCGATGCGGAAATGGCGCGTCCAATCATCGTCCTCGGAAGTCTTTTGTATCCCCCAAAAGGAATCGCGCAGGTCGTTGGCCGGTTGAAAGGTCCCAGTGGGCTGCGGCTGGGTTGAATTATCCGGCGGGATGGCCACCGGGGTTTGTGGTTGGGTCGAGGTGTCCGGCGGGACTGCCACCGGGGCATTGGCATCAGGATTTTGGTCGGGCGATTGGGTTTGGGCCGAGACGGCCAGCGCAACGCCGGCGAAACCACAGGACAGGCACCACGCAAAAAAATCCCGGGAGCGAACATTTCTCATATAACTGGATAACAATGCCGGCATGGCTCAGGGGTTTAGGAACACTTGATAAAAGCGGGCCGGGGAATTGGTTGAAAGGCTAACCGTCAAGGGAGGCCCATAATCAATCCATTGCGTCCGGTTTGCTGGAGCGATGATGGGTGGCAGCGCCATCATGGCGTTTGAAAATAAGACATTGTCGCTGTAAATCACCGTATAGGTCCGATTGGTAATGGTTGGAAATTCAATCAGCATGTCGCCGTTGATCAGCGGACTCGCAGCGTTCGTCAGCTTGAGAATGCGAGCGATGTTAAGGTTGGTGCTCGTCGCCAACGCCGCCGGCGGAGCCAGATTAAGATTGGTCACCGCGAATGGGTTCAACTGTGAATTGGTGAATGAAAAATAAGCGCTTGCGGCATATTGCATCAGCAATTTCACACTCTGATTTGCATTCAATGCGGCATTATACACCACGAAAGGATTGCCATTGTTGGTACCCACGGCATTAAACAGTTGTTGCTTGGTCAATCCGGTCACGATGACACGCGAAGCGGCAACGGTATTGGGACCCACATTCGACACCAAGATGGACTGTTCTAACAAACCGTCTTGCGCATCATAAATCTGCGCGGAATTGGTGTAGGCCACCAGGCTGGCGGGAAAGTAGCCCAGAACCGTGATATTGTTGCTAACCAGATTGTTCGCAGCATTGGTATCAAGCACGCTATTCGTGACAAACGACATAAATGGCAAAACCCCGGCATTAGTGGGCTGAACCGTAAGCAGGAAATTCCTGACGGCCGTGTTCGTCAGGCTGCCTAGATTGAAAACGACGTTGCTACCGATGACGCTGGGCGCCGGGCTGGCAGGCGAAACACTTTTAAATCCCACACCCGGCGGCAAGGTGTTGGTCAGAAAGACCCCGGTGGCTGTGTTCGGCCCCAGGTTTGTGACACTTACGCCATACACGATCCAATCGTTTGAAAAGACCGTTGAGGAAGGCACGGTCATCCCGACCGCCAGATCCGCCTGCTGCACCACCGGGTTGGTGACTTGAGTATTCACACTGGTGGCAGCGGAGTAGAGCAAATCACCCGAAATCACCACCGCCGAATCGGTGATCAACGCCGCCGTCGTCGGCAGGGCGGTCACGGTCACCTGGACCAAGCCGCCGGAGATGATCTGGTTCTGGATTAAAAATATAACGGTGCTTCCATTGGTAATGACGGAGCCGTAGGGATTGTTGGCGCTTTGGAATGGGGCTGAAGCGGGCAGCGTGTTGGTGATGATAAAATTTTCCGCAGTCGGACTGAGATTGGTCACGGTGATGGTGTAAGTCAGGCTATTACTGATCCCGACCGGACTGGGCGAAGCGGAGAGGCCAACAAACTGTTGTGCCTCAACCTGGTTGCCGACAACCATTGAGCCAATTACCAGGAAAACAAACAACATTTGCCGGCCGGCGGAAATCCTCATAAAAAAACGGAACATATATGTTTCCGAACTTAAACAGCGGTAAAGTGCAAAAGTTTCAAGCTTGTGGCAATCTTTGAGTTATAACCGCAATTCTTATGTTCCGGCTCAAACAACTTATTTCCGGTTGTGGCAGAACCATTTCGATGGTTTCCGGGTTTTAACCCACTACTCGACTGCGTTGGCGCTGGCTCAATTTGTCTCGCCGGTTTGTCCTGCCGCACGCGCTGGGACCGCTCATAAGCTTCTTTTGTGCCGTTGTAGGCATTCCGGGCAGATGCCGTGGGTGGTGGGCGTCTCAAACCCTTGTTGCATGAAATCCTCCAGCCGCACCCATTCCCCCTTGTAATAAATCCGTCGGCACCAGGCACATACACGCATGAAATCTCTGTCACCACCAGGCTTCGTTATCGGACGAAAAAATGCCGCATAAAACATGCCGTCGGGTCTCCGCCGCAGACAGTTTCCGAATCGTCATTGCGAATCAGGCAAAGCGCCTCGTCCGAAACGGACGCGCCAGGCATTTTGCACAGTGTCTAAGCCAGCTCCAAGCTGATTGTAGCCCACGAACGAGACGAGCAGTGATTGCAGATTCATTGGGAACCGGTTGAAGTCTTCAATCGAACCTCGCCTGTTTACAAAGCAGCGCCTCATCGTGCGAACGATGAGGCGCCGTTTCCCCAAACCAAGGAGTCTTTCACTCCCTTATGGCCGATCTGACTGGTTGTTCGTCATGGCTGATATACCGACCGGTAAAACTGCTGCAGGTAATTGGTCGCCTGCGTATCGGTGAACTGCCACAGGCCATTGATATCCGCCGTGTTCGTGCTGACCGGCAGCCAAACCACCGGCGGCGTCAGGTTCGGCGTGGATTGCACCTGATACGTGTAATTGGCAACCCCCACAAAACTCAGGGTCACCGTCCCGTTCAAGTTGACCACCGTGCTGGCGATCGAATTGGTCGGCGGCGGTCCAACCAGTACGTTGATAATGCCCGGGGTGTTCCCGCCAAAGCCGTCACCCACCGTGTAATTGATCTGGTCGGCCAGATTGTTGGCATTGGTGTAATAGACGAACGTGCTGTCATAATTGACTGCCGCCCCGTTGGTGCTGCTGATACCGCCCGTCAACACCAGTGAATCCCCGTCCACATCGCTCCAATACGTCGCCAGATTGCCCACAATCGGTATGTTCAACGGATATCCAGCCGGACGCGAATACGTGGATGGATTGACTACCGGAGCCGTGTCAATGTATGTCAGCGTGGCGACAATACTTGTCACGCTGCCTGAACCGTTGTTTACCACCACGGTATAATTGCCGCCATTGGTCCGCACCGCGCTGGCAATGTTCAAGGTGGCATTGGTGGCGCCGGATAGAGGCAGGTTATTTTGGTACCATTGATATGTCGGATTCGGAATGCCGGTGGCCGCCACGGTGAAGTTTGTGGATTGACCGTTGGTGACGGTCACGCCGACCGGCTGGCCGGTGATGTTCGGGGCCAATAGCGGTGTCCAACCAGAGAACCAAACCGGGACATTGGTTGCCGCCGAGAGGCGCGGGTCCCCATTGGTCACTCCAATTGTCTGGATAAGGCTGAATATGGCGGGGTTGCCGTTGCCAGTATTCGTATTGTTATATTGCCAGAAAACATAGCTGGTCGCAAGGCCACTCGCTTCATTCACATAAGCATTGGTGTTGATGAGGCAGTCAACCCATGAAACCAAGCCGCCGGCCGTGCCATTGGAATCTGCCATGCTGATGTTGCCTACGCCAGCGTCGGCTTCAAGTGTGCAATTCACGAATGAGAAGCCGTAGGCCGAATAAGTTGTGCCATTCGGATTCACCCAAGGAGTGGTGCTGCTTAAAGCTCCCGAGGTAAGCGTGCGTGCGGCAGTGAGGTTGTAAGAGCCCGAGTATATGTTTGTAATGGTGTGGAATACGCACTGGTTGAAGTAGCCAACTCCAACACCCCAGACGTAGTCGAAATTGCCCACGACTTTGCAGTTGTAGAAGTAACCTTGAGATGTTGAGGCGTTGATCAGGATGGTATCCTGACGGCTGTCGATTTCACAGTTGTTGACGATACACTGCACACCGTTATTATAGATCAGCAATGTTTCGGCTTGTGAACCACCTTGTGGCGTGCTGTTGACCAGCGTCAAATTCTCAATCCCGATGTTGCTCGAATTGACCTTGAACGACATGCGGCCGGCAGTGGTGCCAGTAAGGTTATTGTTGTTTTGGTAGCTGATGACCGTTCCGGTGCGGCTTTGACCGCGGAAGGTGATGTTATTCTTCCCCGAAATGTCCACGAGTTCCACGTAATTACCATTTTGAATCTTGATTAATGTGTAACTCGTATTGCCGGGGGTTATGGAATCCACCGCACCCTGCACAGTTACAAAGTCGCCGGTGCCTCCAGCGTCCACAACCAGGTTGGTTGGATTGACCGGGCCGGTCGCCTTGGTCGTAAACCGCCAGGCATTCGTGTCCGAAATGCCCGCAAAGTATGCACCCGTGCTGTCAACGATGACGCCGTTGTCCATCGTCACATAGTAGGTTTGATTACTCGTCATCACGCCCGAGTGCGGATAAATCGCCGCGGTGCTGCCTGTAACAATCACCGGGAAATAGTTCATCACCTGGCTGTCACCAGAGAACAGGCTGTGCGGCTGGACGTTGTTGGTCAGGAAAATCCCCGTGTTGAGGGTGCTAACAATCACAATATTGGCACTCATGTCAATGGTGTCCACCGGCGTAACGGAGTTGGTGGAGTTATAAATGCGGATCTTCCCACTATTGACAACCGAAACCGGCCCATTAAAGGTGATGTATAGCGGCGTATCATAGCAGACATTTGTGGCACTAACGGCTGGCGACAACGTTGTCTTGGCCAAGGCCGTGGAATTGACGGTAAGTTTCACGCCCGCATTGGTGGCTCCGCCAGCAGCATTGGTGGCTACCAGCGTGTAGATCCCGATGTCCGACCCTTGCACGTTGTTAATGGTCAGCGTGCTACCGGTCTGCCCGGGGATGGCCACACCGATACCGAGGGCGCCCACAGCATTTTTGTACCATTGCAGGCCGGGCGCGGGAATGCCGCTGGCACCAGAAACAAAGTTGACCGTGTCACCCACGTTGGCCGTGAGGTTGCTTGTCTGCGGCGAGATGACCGGCGGCACGATGACGGTCAAGGTTGCGTTGTTCGTATCAATACAGGCGGCATTGCTGGCGATCAATGAGATATTGGCGTTGTTGAGAACATTATATTGGACATTACTGAGGGTCAATGAAGTGCCCGTCGCGCCGCCAACATTCACGTTGTTGGTCTGCCATTGCAAGGTTGGCTGCGGATTGGCGAGGACAACCATGCCGCTGAAGGTGACATTGTTGCCTTGAATGACAGTTTGATTAAAGGGTCCGCTAAGTTCCGAGCACACATTGCCGACAATCAGCGTCGCAACACTGCTGGTCACGGAGTTATAGGCGTTGGTGACGACCACGCTATATAAGCCATTATTGGTCCCGTCGGCGCTGGCAATCAAATATGAGGAACTGTTGGCACCGGATATCGCCGTAGCCGGGTTGTTGACGTTGGTAGTGAAATACCATTGATAGCCAAGGGGCGCGCTGCCGGTGGCGCCAACGGTAAAGGTCACGGGATCATTGGTGGAAGCGATGACACTTTGCGGCTGGCTGTTGATTACCACTTGAGGAATGAGCACCAAGTTAACCTGCCCCGGAGTACTGGTATTTATTGTCATCGAGCCATTAAGCGATCCTCCCGCGAGGGTCACGATGGGATTGAAGGTTCCGGTCAGCGTTCCCGAGTATTGAATCAATGTATAAGTGCCGGGCTGAAGGGAAGACCCAGAAACATTGATGGCAACCGTGCTGTTATTGGCAGTCAGATTGCCCTGCACGACCAGCAGGGCGCTCGCCCCCGGCGAATTCTGCACCACAAAGGAATTCGTTGAGCCACTTTGCAGCGTGAGATTGGTCGCCAAAACAAGGGTACCGATGCTGTTGTTGCCTGGCGAAATGGTCCCGCCACCATTGACGTTAACCGGGCCGGAAATCGTTCCGGTGCCACCCAAGGTGCCGCCACCATTAACCGTTACCTGGCCCGCACCCCAAACCGCCGGGTTGTAATTATTCGTGCCATTAATCCAGAGAACGCCATTGTTCACCACCGTCGGACCGTTATAGTTATTGCTCGCCGTAAGAATCAGCGTGCCGGTGTCGGTCAAGGTAAGTCCACCGAGGTCGCCAATGGCGGCACCAGAGCCATTAATAGCCCCTGATTGCGTGAACGCCGTCCCGCTGACAATATCGAACGTTGGCCCCAAGCCTCTGGTTGTAACTGCACTCGAATTGGTGGTATTTGCACCCGTATAACTCAGCGTGCCGCCATTCATGTCCAGCGGGCCACTGGCCAACTTGGCCAGACTGCTCACTTGCACGACGCCGCCGTTCAGGTAGTTGGTACCCGTCATGGTATTCACGCCGGTGATGATCAGCGTGCCGACGCCATCCTTGGTGAGCGAAGTGGCCGCCCCATTGTTGGCCAAGGCCGAGTTGATGGTTAAAGCCGCCGAAGCGTTTTGATGAACGATCAGGTCTGCACCGCTGGCTCCCAGGAGCGTACCGCTGCCGGTGATGGTCGTCGCGCCGCTGCCGGTGACGAGCAGGCCGCCAGAAGAAAGCGTCAGGGTGCCGTCCAGCGTAACCGTGGAGGCGGCAGTGAGCCTCAAAGTATTGATGGTGGTCGCATTCGGCACGTCGGGCGAGGTGCTCGCATTTAAAGTCACATTGCTGGCTGTTCCCCAGTTTGCCGGATTAATGTCTGCTTGATAATTGGCAGCTGCCAGGGCGGTCCAATTCGCAGTGCCGGTCGTCCAATCGGTCAGGTTATAGGTGTTCCAGCCGCCCACTATCCCGTTCACGTTGGCCGTGCTGGCACCGATGCCAACACCCGTCGAACCGAACGGTGGAACATAGTTGAGCGTGGCCCCGGGGTTGCGCGTGATGGCGTTCATCGTCATGGCCCCGCCGCTGGAACCGGCGTTGTACATGTAAAGCGAGCTTGCACCCGAACTGAAAATCACGCCGCCCGGATTTACCGTTGAAGGCGCCAGCGTGGAAAGACCATTGCTGATGACCAGCGCCCCGCCAGCAAACGTCAACGGCAAATTCGCTTTCAAAGTGGAGGAGGCGTTGTTGGCGTAACCTTTGTCGATCAGAAGCGTGCCGGCGTTCAAGGTCACAATAAAACCGTCATTAGCCGACGAATTTGGCCGGGTGCCAAGCCTGACTGCACCAGCCGTTGATTTATACAGCAAATTTGTCAAACCGAATCCATGTCTCGTAAGCAGAATCGAACCGCTGCGGGCATCCGTGTTGGTGACCGAATATGTTGAAGAAACCGTGCCGTTGGCATTGGTGATGGCACCATTGTTCACCAGCACGGCCGTTGAAGCAACAAAGGCACCGCCACTGCCGATAAACACGGCACCGCCGTTGATCACGGCATTTGCACCTCCAAAGACGCCCTGCCCACCGCTTGTTATTCCAACGTTGCAACTGAAGGCGCCATTCGAATTCACTATCAAATTGCCGGGAATGTATTTCTGGCCGCCAGTGGTTCCGACCTGCACCGTGCCGTTGTTAATGATGGTATCACCGGTGTAGGTATTGTTGGCAGTTTCACCCAGCACCAACGTGCCGCCACCCGCCACGGTGAGTCCGCCGGTGCCGGTAAGAATATTATCAATGGTTGCAGTGGTGGCTGAACCGGCAACCGTGATGGTTGAGTTCGTGAACGTCAGCGCATTACCCATGATGGTATAATTGGTATTAATGGTAATATTGCCAACGATCGTCGTCGCGTCAGCATTGGTAATCACTCCGCCCGGACCACCCGACCCGATGATGGCATTATAGCCAGGTGACCAGACACTATCACTCGCGCCAATGGCGCCACCGGCGCCGCTGGACCAATCGGCCGTGCCAGCTGACCAAACATTGGTGCCACCGTCGGTCGGCGCAGTCGGATTGGCTCCGCTGGCGTCCCAGGTCAAGGAAGTCCCCAAGCCAATGCCGCTGAGAGTCACAGTAACGGGATTGGCGGTGGTGTTGTTAAACATGAAGGCAAATTCATCGAACGTGTTCGTTCCGTTGGCCGGATTGGTGTAACTCCGCGCGGTGAGGTTGACTCCATTCATCGCCAAGCCGGCAGCGGCCAACGTGGAACTGCTGCTGCCCAAGGCAACCCCAACGGGCGTGTTTTTCATGAACAGCCGGATCTGATTGGTGTACGTAATGCCATCAGTCGGCGCTCCGGTGGTGGTTTTACCCAGGCCCGGACTGCTCCCGGTAAACAAATTGGCCGATCCTGCTCCGTGAAACAAGCCTTCAACGTAAGCCCCCTGCCAGTCACCGTACATGCCGACATCATCAGCCAAGCTGGCCGTGCCGCCGGAGTTGTACAGACCCCAGCCCACAGTTGTTAGCGCCACGCCAGTGAGACCAGCGGAAGCCGAAAATCTGAAGGTCACCACCGCCGCGGCGTTCGCCGGCGTCAGATTGATCGGCGTAAAGCTTTTGGTTATGAAGGTCAACTGGGTGTTGGCGGGTATGGTGAAGGTCACGCTGGTGCTGGAGGCCACATCACCGCCGGTCGCGACATTGGTCGTGACCAAAGCGCCGCTGGTAGTGTTATATGAACTCCATTGCAGCTGCCCAAAAGCGGTCAATGCCAGTCCAAATGACAATGTGGTCAACAGGGAGAAATACTTGAACATTTTTTTCATAGATCAGATTTGGGTGTTTACTGCAGTTTCGTTCCGCCTGACATTTTCAATGCAACTGATTTTCGGACACACGCCTGCCGCGCCAAGGACGACACACCGGTTGTGCCCGGTAAAACAGTTCGTGTTGATGGTTACATAATGCCCTATGTTTACGGGTTTTGGCTAGCTGCACAAATGTATAGTTTTTGAGTAATGTCCTGTCGGTTTGTTGATGTTTTTAGGGTTGGCGATTGGCATTGATAGATTTGTGCTCTCCGCTGGCGGCCGGATCGAGGATGTTGTCCCCCGGAATTCGTCGTTGACACCTCACAATTTGATGCCGTTTTGGTTAAGCCGACATTGCATGAACAATTCAACTCCACCGTGATTATCGGAGACAGATTTATCCGTTATTGTGTTTTTTGACCGGGCGGCGAAACTACAGAACCTAATGCCCGCTTCGAGCAAAACGGCAAATTTTGGAAAACCATTCCTGGAGCCGGAGTCGGTATGGAAGGATGTCGCATCGGCGCTGTTGCTGATGGTCGCGGTGGTGGTGGTGTATTGGCCGGCGCTGCGTGGGGGTTTTGTGTGGGATGATGACGCGCATATTTCCGACAACCAGACGCTGCGATCTTTGGAAGGTTTGTGGAACATATGGTTCCAGCCCGGGGCGACCTGCCAATATTATCCGCTAAGTTTCACCGTCTTTTGGGCGGGCTACCATCTCTGGGGGTTGAACACCTTTGGGTATCATCTGCTTACCGTTTTGATGCATGGCGTGGTGGCGGTGTTGCTGTGGCAGGTGTTAAAGCGGCTGGAGGTGCGTGCCGCCTGGCTGGCCGGGGCCATCTTCGCCCTGCATCCCGTGAACGTGATGAGCGTGGCTTGGATGACGGAACTGAAGAACACTCTGTCCGGCGCGTTGATCTTGATGTCAGCCTGGGCTTACTTGCGGTTTGCGGGCCTGGGGGTTTATGGAAAAACAACGGCCCAGCCGGCGATGGGCTGGCGTTATGGCCTGTGGTCACTGGCGCTTTTCCAATTGGCGATGTTTGCGAAGACCGCGGTGAGTTTTCTTCCGGTGACTCTTCTGTTGTTGGTCTGGTGGAAACGTGAGCGGATTATTTGGCGTCTGGTGTGGCCGTTACCGGCCATGTTCGGGATTGCCCTGGGGATGGGTTTGCTCACGTTGCACGTGGAGCATCTTCATGGGGCCACCGGCGATGAATTCCAAATGGGCTCGCTGAAACGCGCATTAGTTTCCGGCCGGTCGTTCTGGTTTTATCTGGGGAAGCTTTTCTTTCCGTATCCACTGACGTTTATTTATGAACGGTGGAAGATCAATCCCATGGTCTGGTGGCAGTATGTGTATCCGGTGGCGACGACAGTGATATTGGGTGGATCGTGGTTTCTGCGCGGACGTATTGGCAAAGGGCTTTTTGTGGCGCTGCTGCATTTCTACATCACCACTTCAATGCTGGTGTTGGTCCAGGTGCTTTACATGATGCGTTACTCGTATGTGTCGGACCACTGGCAGTATTTCGGCTGCATGAGCGTGTTTGCGGTGGCGGCAGCCGGTATCGCCGCAGTGCTCAATCGCCTGGGCATGTGGGCCAGACCTTCGGGAGTGATTATGATGGCGGGGCTGCTGCTGGTGCTGGCAATGCTAAGCTGGAGGCAATGCGGGATGTATGCCAACGAAGAAACCCTCTTGCAAACGACCATTAGCCGGAATCCCGATGGCCCGATGGCCTATTACAACCTGGGTCTGGTTTATTTCCAGCAAGGGCGGCTGGACGAAGCGATTTTGCAATACCAAAAGGTGTTGCAATTCGTTCCTGATGAAACCGATGCCTTCAACAATCTAGGCAGCGCCTTTCTCCAACAGGGACGGCTGGACGAAGCGGTCGCGTATTACCAGAAGGCATTGACCATCAAGCCAGACTCCGCTGCGACCCACTATAATCTTGGCAACGCCTTGTTCCAACAAGGACGGACGGACGAAGCGATGGCGCATTACCAAAGGGCACTGGCCATTGATCCCGGCTCCCCCGAGGCCCACTACAACTTGGGCAACGCCTTTCTCCAACAGGGACAGATGGAAGCAGCAGCGGTGCAATACCGGAAGGCGCTGGCTATCAAGCCTGATTATGCCGAAGCCCACAACAATCTGGGTAACGTGCTGATCCAACAAGCACGGGTGGACGAGGCTATCGCGCATTTCCAGGAAGCGGCAACCCTCAAGCCCGACTACGCCGATGCCCACAATAATCTTGGCAGCGCCTTTTTCCAACAGGGGCGAATGGAAGAAGCCGTCGTGCATTACCAAAAAGCACTTGCCATCAAGCCCGGTGACGCGGATGTCCACAACCTTTTAGGCAACGTCCTGTTCCAACAGGGGCGGACGGCGGAAGCCCTGTCGCATTACCAAAAGGCATTGGCCATCAAACCCGACAACGCCGATGTTCTAAATAAACTGGCCTGGGTGCTGGCCACCAGTCCGCAGGCTTCTTTGCGAAACGGCAATCAAGCCGTCGAGCTCGCTCAAAAAGCGAATCAGCTTGCCGGGGGTGAAAATCCGGTCATTCTCTGCACGCTGGCGGCGGCCTGCGCCGAGGCCGGACGGTTTCCTGAAGCGGTGGCAACCGCGCAACAGGCAACGCGATTGGCCGAGGCCCAGTCTAATCAGGCCTTGGCTGATGAACTTCAGTCAGAGTTGGAACTCTATCAGGAACGCATCCCATTTCGTGCCCCTGAACCAACCACCACCCACATCCACCCGTGAATTGAAGCCAATGCAAAAACCAAGCCGGGAAAATTTTGGGTCATCCAGCCTTGGCCGACTTGAACTTGAGCGCCGCTTCGGTTCGCGAGCGAACGTGCAACTTTTCGTAAACATGCCGGAGATGCCACCGGACCGTCCCATCATTGACGCCCACCCGGCGGGCGATTTCCTTGTTGGGGAAACCCTGGGCCAGCAACTCGATTATCTCGTACTCGCGCGGTGAGAGCTCTTCCATTTCTGCGGTTGTCTTCAGCGGCTGCTGG
>Ga0182030_10006769_pt1 | contig 24096 bp, 23 predicted proteins | sample 812S3MmetaG_FD_121299 | JGI IMG/M metagenome (GOLD analysis project Ga0182030, IMG submission 121299) | Permafrost microbial communities from Stordalen Mire, Sweden - 812S3M metaG (Illumina Assembly) | ecosystem: Environmental > Terrestrial > Soil > Wetlands > Permafrost | place: Sweden...
CGAACAAAGGAACATCGATGGGCGTGGGATCCGTAAGCCGCTTTCGGATCCGGCACCTGACCGGCATCGTATGACCGATGTCAGGGCTGTTGGAACAAAACCGGAAAAGCGGTCAATTAACTTGCTACCTAAACCGGACAACTATCGGTGCTGTTAACACGGAGCGGTTGCTGTCACCCAAACATCCGGTCTACGTCGTCCTGCCCCATTCCGGGTTGTTCCTCGGGCTCAGTCTGACCAGCGGCCGCTTGTTGCATCGCCAGAGCAAACACCCTGTCGACATCGGCCTGTACCAGATCGGGATTTGGCGATGACTTTCTGGGTGACGGTTCGTCCGGAGGATGCGGCATCGCCTCGGTCAGCATGGTCTCCACGTGTTGCAAATGCTGAATGGCGCGGCGAATGCGCTGACCGGTGACATCCTGGAACGAGCAAGCCTCGAAGATGCTGTTCAGCCGCATGGCGACGCCTTCCAGGGATTCGACGTCGCGGCTGCCGTCGCGCAGCCAGTCGCCGATCGCCTCCGCCGCTTCCATGATCTGGTTCGCGGCGGCTTCGGTCGCCTGCACGACCGCCTCCAGCTCCAGCCCGCTGTTGCGCGTCGCGGCGGCCGGCATGGCGACCATGACGGCGACCTGTTCGTGGATTTTCGCCAACTGGTTCGACAGGTTGACCTCGCTGAAATCCACCAGTTGCACCGTCGCGTGGATCTCGGCGCTCAGTTCGGCGATGCGCCGGTCGGTGAACCGCCGCAACTCCTCGAACAGCGGTTCGATCTCGGCTTTGATGCCCTCGCGTATGTGCTGACCGATATGTTCTGGCGTGGTCGTCACGATCTCGAGCCCTTCGCGGTGTCCGTACCGGGATCACACACGAATTGCATTAAGGACGGGTAAACGCCCTCGCCGCGGAGCCTCCACGCCTTGTTCTTCCGCCGACGCGCGCGCCAAACGCCGAGCAGTCCCGTCAGCAAGACCGGCGAGGACCAGGGTTCCGGAACGCTCTCGACGAGCAGTTCCAACGCGTCTGGCAGCACGACTTCGGAAAATGGTCAGCCCAGGGACGTTGGGGAGAACGACGGAGGCAAAACCGCCGGTCAGGTCGCCGGGGGGAAAGTCGATCAGGGTGAACGTCTCGCCGGGCGCGAGGGTAAAACCGTTCGAGAGTGAGACATCCAGGGTACCGCCCAGGGTGAATTCGCCGCCGACCATCAGTGTCCTGGCGAGGAGCGGAGTGGTTTCGCCGAGGATGAAATCCAGCGCGGTGGACGGCGGCTGACTGAACGCCCCGTCCCCATCGACCGTCCCTCCTGGGCCGATGGCCAGTTGCCCGGCATTGCTGAATGCGCCAGGCGTGGTCAATGTTCGGGGGAGCCATGAGCGACATGGGTTTTGGCCTTTCCAGTGCGGTGGCCGCCCGTAAAGGCATGAACATAAACGATCACATTGTCTAAATAAGCACGGCGCGTGCGTTTGACATTCGCGGGCACCGGAAGGCCGCGGCCGCCGCGGCGACTTGCCGGACCATCCGCGTTCGCGAGGTTTTGCTTCAAAAATCCAGTCGTTCAGAGAAATACACGAATCCGGACCGGCGAAAATCCATCGATATTCGGCTGAGCCTGGATGCGACCGAGCGTGACGGTGCAACCAAGAGGAAGCGAAGCACGGTGGCGGTTTGGTCATAAATATAGTATTACATCTCTGGAATTATATTGACCTCTGGTCAACCTGCGTCTAAAATTTACTCCTTCCGCTCGCCCATATAGCGGCGAGACAATCTCGCGTTCGACAAGGACCAGCATAGTCATGGGACGTCATCTGATCCTCGCGGGGGTCGCCGCGATCGCCCTGGCGTTGCCGGGCGCCGGCCATGCGGTAACCGCGACCGCCACGATCGCGGTTACCGCGACGGTTCCACAGGCATGCACGGTCACCACCACGCCCCTGGCGTTCAGTAACCATGACGCCGCGCTCGGCACCGGCGGCTCGTCAAACATCGCCGTAACCTGCAAGGCGCCAAACGCTTACACGATCGACGTGGACGCGGGCGCGAACCCAACGGTCGCTGGCACCGCGGCCATTCGCTCGATATCATCCGGTGCACAACAGCGGTCGTATCTGTTCAGCGACCGAGCCCACACCAAGATACGGGCTACCGGCGCGGGAGCGGACCTGACCGGTACGGCCGACCTGACCACGGTCACTCCGGTCCATGGCTTCATCCCGGCCAGCCAGACCGCGGGCGCCGGCGTCTATACCGATACGATCCACGTCACCCTCACCTACTGATCGCGTTGCCGATCACGCGTCGCCGAGCCCTCCGCATCGCCGGGGGGCTCGTTTTGCTACCGGCGGTGCCGCGGGGCGCCCACGCCGCGCAACTCGAATTCCTGCCGATCAGCATCACCACGGGTCTGGGGCAGTCCGCCAATACCATTCAGGTGGTCAATCGTCGCGGTGGCGCCAGCACGCTGCAGGTGCGCGCCTTCGCGTGGCTGCAACCGGCGAATGGCGCCGACGACCTGATCCACAGTGACGCGATCGCCGTCTCGCCACCCATGTTCAGCTTGCCGGAAGGCGAGACCCAGATCATCCGGGTCGTGCTGCACACGCCGCCAGGCCCAACCGAGCTCGCGTTCCGCGTGCTGGTGGATGAACTGCCGCCGCCCAACGCGACCAACGTGCAGCTCGCGCTGCGGGTGTCGCTGCCGGTGTTCGCCGCGCCCGCCAGCGGAGTCGCGGATTTGCGCTGGCGAGCCGCGCGCGCCGCCGGCGGGCTGGGCGTCATCGCGCATAATATCGGTGCCCTGCACACCCGGGTTGGCAAGATCACTCTCGCCGTTCCCGCCCGAGCGCCCGTCGAAGGCAAGTTGGAAAACCGCCTGCCCTACGTGTTGGCGGGAGCCGAACGCCACTGGTCCGCGGCGCTGCCGGTCACCCCCGGCACACAAATGAGGCTAACCGCCGAGATCGATGGCAAGACCGTTGCCCAGACTCTGTCGGTCGAGGCGTAACTGGATCGTTCTGCACGGCGTGGGCCTTGCCGCCTCGTGGATGGCCGTGCTGAGGCCGCCCATCCGCAGGCGGCCCATGCCCTCCGCGTGAGTCTCCAGCGTCAACCAGTCGGAACGATCCAAGTGCCGTGTTGTGGCGGGCCGGCCATGTTCACGGTAGCTCTGACAGGCGGGCCGAGCGGCGACGCGCCAGATGCGCGCCGGCGATGGAGCGCTGTTGCGCTACCGGCTTTATCTGGACGCGGTGCGGACGCAGCCCTGGGACGACGGAGCGTCCGGCCGGGTCGCCGGGTCCACCACCGGGACATCGGCGACGCTGACGGTATTTGGGCTGTTGCTCAGCGGTCAGCATGTGCCGGCCGGACAGGTCACCGATACGGTGCGGGCGATCCTGAATTATTGAGGCTGGTTTTCAGTACTCGATCGCCAGGTAACGCACGCCTTGCGATTCTCCTCTGCTGGTGGTCGGCGCCGGCGCCATCGGCACAGACACCGTCGAGACGGTCGCGGGCTGTGGCCAGGTGCAATGGCTGTTCACGACCGAGCGCGCGGTGAGCGTGACCGAGCAGGTGTTGGCGACGATCACCGATACGGCAATGCTGGTCCGTGTCTCAGCCGCATGTCCGGCGTTCAAAGGGCGTAGCATCGCCAGCCCAATCACCCCTGCCATCCCCCAAGCGCGTATCGTTCGCATGGTCGCCATGCGGCATGGCTTAAAGAAGAATGATTAACCGAAGGTTACCGGCGCGGTTAATGGAAGGCCGCCGGGGATATTTAATAGGGCGTTACGCGGGCGAAACCGGCCGGTCGCCGGCTTGTCAGTCCGCCAGTTGATCTTCCGGCCTCGACGGGGAATCCTGCCCGCATGACAATTGTATCAGCTCGCGCGCGAGTCGCCGGAATCATTGGCTGGCCGGTCGCGCACTCCCGCTCGCCCAGGCTGCACGGTTATTGGCTGGAGAAGTATGCGATCGACGGGGTCTATATTCCGCTGCCGATCGCGCCGGAGCACTTCGCCGCCGCGGTGCGCGGCCTGATGCATGCGGGGTTCGCCGGGGCGAATGTCACGATCCCGCACAAGCTCGCGGCGTTCGAGGTCTGTGATGCAGTCGATGAGTCGGCGCGGCGCGCGGGCGCCGTCAATACGCTGACGTTCCGCGACGGCAAGATCAGCGGCGCGAACACCGATGGGTGGGGCTTCCTGGCCAATCTCCGCGCGCACGGGGTCGATCCCGCGGCGGGTCCGGCGCTGTTGCTGGGTGCCGGTGGCGGCGCGCGGGCGATCGCGTCCGCTTTGCTGGCGGAGGGCGTGCGAGTCACCATCGCCAATCGCACCGCGAGCCGCACCGAGCAGTTCGTCCGGGATTTGCCTGGTCCCGCCATCGTGCCGTGGGAGCAGCGCGACGCCGCCGTGGCGGACCACGCTCTGGTCGTCAACACCACCGCTCTGGGGATGGAGAACAAGGAGGCTTTGGCGCTGGATTTGTCCCGCGCCCGGCCCGGTACGGCGATCGCGGACATCGTCTATGTGCCGCTGGAAACGCCGTTGCTCCGGGACGCGAAAGCCAGGGGCCTGACTCCGGTCGAGGGACTTGGCATGCTGCTGTACCAAGGCATCCCAGGCTTCCGCGGCTGGTTCGGGGTCGAGCCGGCGGTCGATGACGATCTCCGCCGCTTTGTCGCCGCCGATCTGCTGCCGCCCTCCCCTATGTCATGATGACGCGGTTCCGGTGAAAATCATCGGCCTGACCGGCGGCATCGGCATGGGCAAGTCCACCGCCGCCGCCGCTTTTCGCCGCGCCGGCATTCCGGTGTTCGACGCCGACGCCGCCGTGCACAAGGTCCAGGCCAAGGGCGGCCGCGCCATCCGCCCGATCGAGGCCGCCTTTCCCGGTACTGTCAAAAACGGCGCTGTCGATCGCAACGCCTTGCGCGCCGCCGTCATCGGCAAGCCCGAGGCGATCAAAACGCTCGAACACATCCTGCATCCGATGGTGTGGGAGGAAGAGGCGCGGTTCCTGGCCGCCGCTCGCCGTGCCGGGAAACGCGCCGCCGTGCTGGACATCCCGCTGTTCTTCGAGACCGGGCGGGAGCGGAAGGTGCACAAGATCGTCGTCGTCTCGGCACCTCAGCCGGTGCAAATTCATCGGGTGCGCAAGCGTGGCCGCATGAGCGACTCGGACATCCGGGCTATCATCGCGCGGCAAATGCCGGATCGGGAAAAACGCAGGCGGGCGGATGTCGTGATCCGTACCGGGCTGTCGCGATACCTGACCAACCGGCAGATGCGCCGCCTGATCCTGGAATTGTTGGAGTGATCCCCTTGGCATGACCCGCGCCGTTCTGTTCGATACGGAGACGACTGGCCTCGATCCCGCCACCGGCGACCGGGTGATCGAGGTCGCGGCGCTGGAACTGATCAACGACCTGCCGACCGGTCAATTTTTCCACGCGCTGATTCATCCGGAGCGCGATATCCCCGAAGAAGCCTCCCGCATTCACGGGTTCCGCCTCACCGACCTGGAGGGTAAGCCGAAATTCGCCGAGATCGCGGCCGATCTGGTGGCGTTTTTCGGCGGCGAGGCGCGGCTGATCGCGCACAACGCGCCGTTCGATTTCGGCTTCCTGAATCACGAATTCGGCCGGATTGGGCTGCCAAAGCTGCATCCGGAGCGCATGGTCGACACGCTGCTGCTGGCGAAAGCGCGGTTTCCCGGGATGCCGAACAGCCTGGACGCGCTGTGCCGGCGATTCGCGATCGACCTGTCGCAGCGGACCACCCATAACGCGCTGCTGGATTGCCGGCTACTGGCGGAAGTTTACGTCGAACTGACCGGCGGGCGGCAGCGCGGGTTGGGGCTGGCGACCGATAGCTCGACCGCGCCGGTGGCGGTTTATGTGCGCTCCGGGCCACGAACCGCGCGACTGGTGGAGCCGACCGAGGCGGAACTCGTGGCGCACCAGGCGATGGTGGCGCGGTTGAAGGATCCGGTCTGGCTGGCGGGGTAGCGGGGGACGCCCCGATAGCCATCAGGATTAGGTCGCCGAAGGCGCACACCTTCTCCAGAACATCATCCTCGACTCCCTCATCGTCATCCTCGGGCTCGACCCGAGGATCGGCCCGCCCGGGTACCTTGCCCGACTTTTGACGTCGTTGGCGTGTCGAGAGATCCTCGGGTCGAGCCCGAGGATGACAGGAAGTCGAGGACGGGATGACGGAATGTCGAGGCCGAGGATGGCGGGAAGAGGCGGCGAGCCCGATGACATCCAATCGTCATGCGCCAACGGCTGCAACCACGCGGCATTGTCCGCCATTGCATCGTTATCCCGCACGCCATTGTTGACCATCCGCCTGGCGGAACCTATTTGACCACAGCCTATCTGGGCTCGGACGCCCTTCGAAGGATTGCATGTTCGCTTCACTCGCCCGCGCGGTATTCCCCAACTCGAACGATCGCGCTCTGAAAGCATATCAGCGCCGCGTGCCGAAGATCTCCGCGCTGGAGCCGTCGATGCGGGCGCTCTCGGACGAGGCGCTCGCCGGCAAGACCGCCGAGTTCCGGGACCGGGTAGCGCAGGGCGCGAAGTTGGACGACCTGCTGCCGGAAGCCTTCGCGGTGGTGCGGGAAGCGGGCCGGCGGGTGCTCGGCCAGCGGCATTTCGACGTGCAGATGGTCGGCGGCATGGTCCTGCATGAGGGCAAGATCGCCGAAATGAAGACCGGCGAGGGCAAGACGCTGGTCGCCACGCTGCCGGTCTACCTGAACGCGCTGACCGGCAAGGGCGTGCACGTGGTGACGGTGAACGACTACCTCGCCCGCCGCGACGCCGGCTGGATGGGGCAGATCTACCAGTTCCTCGGCATGACCGTCGGCGTCATCGTGCACGACCTGGACGAAACGCAACGCCGGGCGCAGTACGAGTGCGACATTACCTACGGCACCAATAACGAATTCGGCTTCGACTATCTGCGCGACAACATGCGCTACCGGCTGGAAGACATGGTCCAGCGCGATTTCAATTACGCGATCGTCGATGAGGTCGACTCGATCCTGATCGATGAGGCGCGGACGCCGCTGATCATTTCGGGGCCGTCGGACGACAGTTCCGACCTGTACCGCCAGGTCGATGAGGTGGTGAAGGTTCTGGTTACCGATCCGGAAACCTACGAGAAGGACGAAAAGCAACGCACCGTGGCGCTGACCGAGCCTGGCGCGGAACGTCTGGAGGATATGCTGCGCTCGGCCGGCGTGCTGACCGAAGGCAATCTTTACGACATCTTCAACGTATCGCTGGTGCATCATTCGCAACAATCGTTGCGCGCCCATACGCTGTATGCCCGCGACGTCGAATACATCGTTCGCAACGGCGAGATCATCCTGATCGATGAGTTCACCGGCCGCATGATGAACGGACGGCGGTTCTCGGAAGGGCTGCACCAGGCGCTGGAGGCCAAGGAACACGTCACCGTCCAGCCGGAAAATCAGACGCTGGCGTCGATCACGTTCCAGAATTACTTCCGGCTGTATCCGAAACTCGCCGGCATGACCGGCACCGCGATGACCGAGGCGGATGAGTTCGCCGAAATCTATAAGCTCGAGGTGATCGAGATCCCGACCAACGTGCTGGTGATCCGCAACGACGAGCACGATGAGGTCTATCGCACCGCCGAGGAAAAATACGAAGCGGTGGCCAGACTGATCGAGGAAGCACGGCTGCGGGATCAACCGGTTCTGGTCGGCACCACTTCGATCGAGAAAAGCGAAATCATCAGCGAATTGCTGAAGCAAAAGCGCGTGACGCATGCCGTGCTGAACGCGCGGTATCACGAGCAGGAGTCGGAGATCGTTGCCCAGGCGGGGGCTCCGGGCGCGGTAACGATCGCGACGAACATGGCGGGCCGCGGCACCGACATCAAGTTGGGCGGCAACCTGGAAATGCGGCTCCGGAAGGAGCTTGACGGCGTCACCGACGAAGCGAGACGTGAGGCCATCACCGAGAAAGTGCAAGCCGAGATCGCCACCGCGCATGAACTCGTGAAACAGTCCGGCGGATTGTTAGTGATCGGCACCGAACGCCACGAAAGCCGCCGCGTCGACAACCAACTCCGAGGCCGTTCCGGCCGGCAAGGCGATCCTGGGCAATCCCGTTTCTTCCTGTCGCTGGAAGACGATCTGATGCGCATCTTCGGCTCCGACCGGATGGGCGGGATGTTGCAACGGCTGGGCTTGCAGCCGGGCGAGGCGATCGTTCATCCGTGGATCAACAAGGCGCTGGAAAAAGCGCAGAAGAAAGTCGAAGCGCGCAACTTCGACATGCGCAAGAACGTGCTGAAATACGATGACGTGATGAACGCGCAGCGCAAGGAGGTCTACGCGCAACGCAAGGAATTCATGCGCACGCCGGATGTGGCGGAAACCATCGCCGACATGCGCGATGAGGTCGTGGCCGCTTTGGTCCGCCTGCGCGTGCCGGAAAAAGGCCTCGCGGAAAACTGGGAACTCGGCGAGCTCGCGGCGGACCTGCAACGGGTTCTGGGCGTCGCTCCGCCGGTCGAGGAATGGGGCCGCACCGAAGGCATGGACGAGACCGGTCTTGAAGAACGGGTCGTGCACGCGGCGCGGGATCTGGCCGCCGGGAAGGAGCAACGGTTCGGCGCGGACACGATGCGCTTCGTCGAGAAGAGCATCCTGATCCAGACGCTGGATACCGTTTGGAAAGAGCATCTTTACGCGCTGGATCATCTGCGCCAGGGCATCGGCCTACGCGCTTACGGGCAGCGAGATCCGCTGAACGAGTACAAGTCCGAGGCGTTCGTGTTGTTCAACTTCATGCTCGATGAGTTGAAGCAACGAGTCACGTCCATGCTGTCTCGGGTGGAAATCGCGCATGAGCAACCGCCTCAACCGGCACAATTCGCCGCGCCCGTGATGCGGGAGGTGCATCCCGATCCCAGTGGCGGCTACGATCCGGCCGGGGATGTCAGCGTGCTGGAACCGTCATGGTCGGACGAAGGGATCATGCTCGGCACGTCGCCACGGTTGGCCAGCGATGCGATCGATCCGGCGAACCCATCCACGTGGGGTACGGTCGGGCGCAATGCCGCCTGCCCGTGCGGGTCGGGAAAGAAATACAAGTTCTGCCATGGGCGGATCGCGTAACCCGCCAGATCAGGCGCCACTGCCATCGGCCAGCACCTGCATCGCCGTCATGTGATGCATGCCGAACGCCTGGGCCACCGCCGGGTGGGTGACCTGACGATCGTGGATGTTCAGCCCCTCACGCAAGTGCGGGTCGTCCAGCATCGCCCGCCGCCAGCCCTTTTCCGCGAGCGCCATGACGAACGGCAACGTCGCGTTGGTCAGCGCGTAGGTCGAGGTCCGCGGCACCGCGCCCGGCATGTTGGTGACGCAGTAATGCACCACGCCCTCGTCCACATAGGTCGGCGCGGAATGCGAGGTTGGGCGGCTGGTTTCGAAGCAGCCACCCTGGTCGATGGCGATATCGACCAGTACCGAGCCCGGCCGCATGAGCCGGACCATCTCCCGCGTCACGAGTTTCGGCGCCGCCGCGCCCGGCACCAGCACGGCACCGATCACAAGGTCGGCCGCCAGAACCGCGTGCTCGATCGCCTCCGTGGTGGCGAACAGCGTCGTGGCCCGGGCGCCGAATTGCAGGTCGAGTTCCTTCAGCCGGGGAATGGAGCGGTCGATGATAGTCACCGACGCCTCCAGCCCCGCCGCCATGCGCGCGGCATTGGTGCCGGAAACCCCGCCGCCGAGCACGACCACCTTGGCGGGCGGCACCCCCGGCACGCCGCCGAGCAGAATGCCGATGCCGCCTTGCTCACGCTCCAGACAGTGGGCACCGACCTGGATGGCCATGCGACCGGCAACCTCGCTCATCGGGGCCAGCAACGGTAGCGCGCCGAAGCGGTCGGTCACGGTCTCATAGGCGATGCAGGTGGCGCCGGAGCGGATCAGCCCCTCGGTCTGCGCGCGGTCGGCGGCGAGGTGCAAATAGGTGAACAGCACCTGACCACGACGCAGGCGGGCGATTTCGGTGGGCTGCGGTTCCTTGACTTTGACGATCAGATCGGCGGTTTCGAAGATCGGGCCGGCGGTCTCGGCGATTGTCGCGCCAGCGGCTCGGTAGGCGTCGTCGCCGTAACCGATGCCGGTGCCGGCGGCGTGCTCGACGATGACCTGATGGCCGTGGTGGGTGAGTTCGCGCACGGCGCCCGGGGTCAGGCCGACGCGATACTCCTGAATTTTGATTTCCTTCGGCACACCGATCTTCATCACGAAACTCCTGGGCTGCGCCGGGGATATGGTCCCGAATGGGCGAAAGTCAGCCCGAAGATTTGGATGTTCCCGTCCTCGCCAGGGAAGCCGAAGGTTCCGCACCCTGGAACTTATGCGCTTGTTCCCAAATTGGGAACCTACTAACAAGGGCGATGCAGGTGATCGCGCTTCGCACCTTGAAGCAATTTTGGGCGCTTCATGATCAGCCAGAGGTGTCGCTTCGCGCCTGGCATGCCGTCGCATCCGCGGCGGTTTGGAACACTCCCCGGGATATTAAGATCGAGTTCGGTGCGACGGTGGACTTCATCAAGGATAATCGGGTCATATTCGACATTGGAGGGAACAGGTTTCGCCTCATTGTTCATGTCTCGTACACATACAAGCTTATCCTCGTGAAGTTCATTGGAACACACAAAGAGTATGACCGAATCAACCTGGAGACCGTGTGATGACCGACATTCGTCCGCTTAAGACGGAAGCCGATTACGACGCTGCCCTGAAAGCGATCGGAGAATATTTTGAGAACGAACCCGCGCCTGACAGTCCCGAAGCCGATCGCTTCGACCTGCTCGCTCTTGTCATCGCCGATTATGAGGCGAAGCATTGGCCGATCGAAGCACCCGATGCTCCTGATTTGTTACGGGCTCGGATGGAGCAAAAAGGCCTACGGCAGTCCGATCTCGCGCATGTGCTAGGGTCCAAGGCGCGAGCGTCCGAGGTGCTCAATCGCCGTCGGCATCTGACACTTCAGCAAGCCTGGAAACTGCACGTCGAATGGCACCTTCCGGCCGACGCGTTGATCCGTCCCTATCCGTTACGGCGTCAGGCGACGTCATCCAGCTAAGAGAGGTTTTGGGTCGATCGTGCCTCAACGAGGTCACCCCCAGCGCCCCAGCCGCTTCCTCCGCGCCAGCCATGCCACGAACGCAAGCCACGCCAGTTGCGGTGGCACGACCAGCAGCAGCGCCAGCGGCTTCCAGTTACCCGGCGCGCCCAGAAACAACACGCAGCACAAGCCGCCGAATTCGGCGAAACCCCAATGGATCAGCGTTACCGTGACCGCTGGCACGCCGGAGCGGTGGGCGACCTGATACAAATGGCCTCTATGTGGTTGGGTCACGCGCTCTCCCACCAGGGTGCGCCGGACCAGGGTGAAGGCGACGTCGAACAACACGCCGGACAGCAGCATCGGCACCAGCATGAAGGACAATGACGCGCCGTCGAACCGGCTGGCGACCACGCCGAGCACCGCGATCATGAAGCCGCAAAACTGGCTGCCGACATCGCCCATGAAAATGCGCGCGCGCGGGAAATTGAACGGCAGGAACCCGAGCAATCCCGCCAGCAGCATGCCGCTCGCCGCGTAACAAAACCAGCTGCCATAGCTGGCGGAGAATAACGCCAGGAACACGCAGGCGATCGCCATCACGCCGCAGGCCAGACCATTCAATCCGTCGATGAAATTGACCGCGTTGGTGGTGAACAGCAGCCAAACCACGGTCACCGGTACCCCGATCCAGCCGACGTAGACCGCTCCGACGTACGGGATGCGGTAATCGTGGATATAGATGCCGGTCCCGACCGCCACCAGCGCCGCGAGCGTTTGAATGCCCAGTTTGACGATGAACGGCCAGTCGCGGAGGTCGTCGAGGAACGCCACCAATGCGATCGCGAACGACGCGGCGATGACCCCCAGGAAGTATTCGTTGGCGAGGCGGGCGAATTCGCCGAAATAGTAAAGCAGCACGAGGCCGACGAGAAACGCGGCGACGATGCCCACGCCGCCGCCTTTAGGCGTTGGCCGATCGTGCGCTTTGCGGGCCTCGGGCGTGTCCATCACGCGGATCGCGATCATGGCGCGGACCACGACGGCGGACAGCATGGTCAACCCCAGCCCGAAGGCCAGATGGCGCAGCATCGCATCGGTGGTCATGCTCGGCACCTCGGAACCGGTTCAGGCCGTAGACACTGCAAATCGAACGTCCGGTTCCGAAATGGAGGATCGCGGCGAGGGCTACTCGCCGCGATCCCTGGTCAGTCTACCGTACGAAGCCTTCCAGTTCATCCTTGGCCCAGGCGATGGCCTGATCGATAGTCTGGCCCGCGTAAATTTTGGCGACCATGGTTGGCACGGTGCCGCGGTTCCAGATTTGCACCGCGAGGTCCGGTGGCCCGGACGAGCCGGTGATGAAGTATTCGGCGTCGTGCCAGGGGCGAACCGGGTAGTTGTAGACGGTGCCTTTCGGCGGCTCGACCTCGCTCCAGATTTTCAGGTCGGACATCGAAAGGAACGGCGGGATGTCGTAGCCGACGACGGCTTCGGCCAGGACCTCGACCTGCTCGCGCCGCGAGAGGTAGGCGATGAGTTCCTTCGCGGCGCTTTTGTTTTGCGCGAATTGCCAGATGCCCCAGAAATACGGCCGCAGCGGCACCAATCTTCCGTGCGTGCCTTTTGGGTTGGAGAAGGTCCAGCAGTCCTCGGCAACGGCGGGCGCGTCGCGCTTCGCCACGGCCCAGGCGGAGGGCGGGTTCCATATCAGGGCCGATTTGCCGGAGATCAGCGCCCGGTTGTTGGAGGCGTCGTCGTAGCTGACGGTGTCCGACGGCAGGAACGGCAGGATCTTCTTGGCATACTCCAACACCTTGCGGACGTTGTCGGAATCGACGGTGATATTGCCCTTCGCGTCGAGTAATTCCGCGCCGAACGCACCGAACGTGGCGCCCCAGGTCTGGCAGGAGTCGGTGGTCGGACCGCAACCGAGGGCGAACGGAAAGCCTGCCTTGTGACAGGCCTCGGCGGCGCGCAACTGGGTGTCGTAGGTCCAGTCAGCGGCGGCGGCCGGGGTCGATTCGTGCGCGGGATACCATTTCGTGACGTCGATGCCGGCGTAATTCTTCAGCATGCTGATGCGGCCGCAGGCAGTCAGCGGCGCGGCGCCGGATCCGACCGGAACCGCCATCCAGTGGCCATCGACCTTGCCCAGATACTCCACGGCGCTGGAGATTTTGCCGTACTGGTCCGTCAATCCTTTGACGACATCATCGACCGGGTCCAGCTTTTCGGCGAACTCGTGCACGGTCCACATGTCGAAGGCGTAGACGTCGTGACCGGTGCGAGCCTGCGCCTCGGCGGCCATGGTGATGTTGATCTTGCTGCCAATGGCGGTGAGGAAATCGACCTCCACATCCACGTGGTTTTTCTCCGCCCAGTCGTCGATCAGCTTCTTCATGGCGGCGTTGCCGGCGGGCACCCAATGGTCCCACAGCGCCATGCTGAGTTTGCCGGCGGCACCGGCGGTGCGGATGTGAACGAGGGGCAAGGCCGCCGCGGCGGCTCCGATTTTCATCGCGCGGCGGCGCGATACACGCTTTGTCATATTGTTTACTCCCTGGTGGCCCCGTCTGCCCGATCTTCGTTGCGACCGGTTCCCACCAGGACCCCCGCCGGCCAGTATCGGTCGAGCCCGAGCAGCGTCAAGCACCCGGCTTCCGCGGAGGCTGGAGTGTGGGGCAACGCCCCGGCGTCGCCCCACACTCCAACGCCCGACGGAGGCCGGGCTATGACGCCCGCGCGGCATCGCGCTATAGGACCGCCATGCCCGCGGCGCGCTCCCTGATTCGCATCGCCGTCAACGTCGCCATCGACGGTGTTCTGGCGGCGGCGGCGGTCCCGGTGGCCTGGTGGATCACCGACCCAACCGGAGCGGTTCCCTCGGCCGCGTTCTCCATTCCGCTCGGCGCGGCCGCTTTGCTGGTGGCGGGGCTGCCATTCCGGCTGTCCCAGCAATACTGGCGCTTCGCGGCGTTGGGCGATTTGCTGACGGTCACCGCCAGTTCCGCTCTCGGCGCCGCGCTGTTTTCGCTGGTGCTGTTCGCGCGCGGACTGGGACCACCGAGTTTTGGCTTTCCGATCGCGCACGCGTTGACGCTGCTGGCCCTGCTCGGCGCCCCGCGCGTGGCGTATCGCTGGTTCCGCTCACGCGGGCAGAACATGGTGGCCGAGGCGGACGCCACGTCGGTGCTGGTCGTCGGGCAGACCGAGGACTGTGATCTGTTCCTGCGCGCGTTGGTGCGCGACCGGCGGCAACGCTTCCGGGTGGAAGGGCTGCTGACCCCCGGCGACCGCCCCACCGGCCGACGCATTCAGGGCTACTCCATCCTGGGCGCCATGAAAGACGCGGGCACGGTACTGGAGCGGCTGCGCGAGGAGGGCCGGCTCCCGGGCACGCTGGTGATGGCGACCCCGGACCTGCAGGGCGCCGCTCTGGCCAGCGTCGTGGCACAGGCGGACCGGTTCGGGTTGCGGGTGCGGCGGGCGCCTCGACTGACTGAACTGGAACATGGCGGTTCGGCGCCGGGGGAGCCTCGGGCGGTCGAGTTGCGGCCGATCATGATCGAGGATTTGCTGAACCGCCCGCAGGTCCCGCTCGACCGCGACGGCATGGCGCGGCTGATCCAGGGCCGCCGCGTCGTGGTGACCGGTGCCGGCGGCACCATCGGCAGCGAGTTGGCACGTCAGGTCGCCGCGTTCGGCCCAGGAAGCCTCGTGCTGATCGACAATGGCGAATTCGCGCTGTGGCAGATCGATATGGAACTGGCGGAAACCCACCCCAGCGTGCGCCGCCAGTCGCTGATCGCTGACATTCGCGACGAGACGCGGATCCGCTCGGTGTTCGAAGCGATCCGCCCGGAACTGGTATTCCACGCCGCCGCGCTGAAACATGTTCCCATTGTCGAGGACAACCCGCTGGAAGGTCTGATGACCAACGCGGCGGGGACAAGGCACGTGGCCGACGCGGCGCGCGCGTCCGGGGCGCTGGCGATGGTGCTGATTTCCACCGACAAGGCGGTCAATCCGACCAGCGTGATGGGCGCGTCCAAGCGGCTGGCGGAAATGTATTGTCAGGCACTGGATATTGTCGCGCGCAAGACCGGCGTGGGCATGCGCTGCATCACGGTGCGGTTTGGTAACGTGTTGGGCAGCACCGGTTCCGTCGTGCCGCTGTTTCAACGCCAACTCGCGCGCGGCGGTCCGCTGACGGTGACCCATCCGGATATGCAACGGTATTTCATGACGGTGCGGGAGGCGGTGGGGCTGGTGTTGCAGGCCAACGTTCTGGGCGTCGGCGAGGCGCGGCTGCCGGCGGACCAGGATGGCGGCATTTTCGTGCTGGATATGGGAGAGCCGGTGAAGATCGTCGATCTCGCGCGGCAGATGATCCGGTTGGCGGGATTGAAGCCGGACGAGGACGTGGCGATCCGTTTCACCGGCTTGCGGCCCGGTGAAAAGCTGTTCGAGGAACTGTTCCACGGCAAGGAGCCTCCCGCGCCGACCGGGCATCCTGGGCTTCTGATGGCGCATCCTCGCACGGCGGACCCGGCGATCGTCGGACGCGCGATAGAAGAAATCGCCACCGCGTGCCGTGGCAATCAAACGCGCCTGGCGCTGACCTTGTTGAGCCGGTTGATCCCCGAGTTCGAGCGCAATACCGACAGCGCGCAGACGGACGCCCGCGCGGGGAGCGGGGCGTGATGGCGGAGTGTTCGTCGCGGGCCGGTCTCTCCTGGTCGCACCACAACTTCTCCACGTCATCCCCGGGTCAAGTCCCATACGGGCTAAAATACGTCCGGCGGCGCGCGGAAATCGTGTTCCGCCAACCTCTCAGCGTCATGGCCGGGCTCGACCCGGCCATCTCTCACCGCACAATGTGCGTGGGGCGCCAGATCACCGAGTCGAGCCCGGTGATGACGAAAAATGGCCTCGGACCAGGGTTTTCGCCCTCGCGGCTCTTATTCTTGGCGCCCTTGGGGTCAAACCCGGGGATGACGAGCCCACTTGAAACGACGAGAGGGGCGGATGAGACCGCAAACGCGATGACGGACGTGTGGCTGAAGCAGTTTGGAGCTTGATTTGATGGCCGAAACAAAGTCTTCCGTGCCGTTTCTCGATCTGCCCGCGCAACAGGCGCGGATCAGGGACGATTTGCGGCGCCGTCTGGACGCGGTGCTGGCGCATTGCCAGTTCGTCCTCGGCCCCGAAGTCGCGGAGCTGGAACGGGAGCTCGCGCGGTTCTGCGGCGCGAAACATTGCGTATCCGTCAGTTCCGGCACCGACGCGCTGCAGATCGCCATGATGGCGGAGAACATCGGCCGCGGCGACGCGGTGTTTCTGCCGGCCTTTACCTACACCGCGACGGCCGAGGTGCCGCTGGTGCTCGGCGCGACCCCGGTGTTCGTCGATGTCGATCCGCGTACGTTTCAGATCGATCCGGCGCATCTGAGCAAGCGCATCGGCGAGGTCCGCGCGGCGGGTAAGCTGCGGCCACGCGCGGTGATCGGTGTCGATCTGTTCGGCCAACCGGCGGACTGGCCCGCGATCGCCGCGATCGCCACCGCCGAAGGATTGTTCACGATCGACGACCTGGCACAGAGTTTCGGCGCGTCGTTGCACGGACGTCCGCTCGGCACGCAGGCGGACGCCACGGCGACTTCGTTTTTCCCGTCCAAGCCTCTCGGTGCCTACGGCGACGGCGGCGCGCTGTTCACCGAGAACGACGAGCGCGCGGATTTGTATCGCAGCCTGCGCACGCACGGCGAAGGGAAGACTCGTTACGAGGTGCTGCGCACCGGCATGAACGGGCGTCTCGATTCAATTCAGGCCGCCGTTCTGCTGGCGAAACTGACCGTGTTCCCGGAAGAACTGATCGCGCGGGAGAAGATCGCGACCTACTACGATCAACGCCTCGGCAACACGCTCACCATTCCCGCCCGCGTTCCCAACAGCACCGCCGCCTGGGCGATTTATTCCGTTTTGTTACCGGACGGCGTCGAGCGCTCCGCGGTGCAGGACGCGATGCGCGCGGACGGCGTGCCGACAGCGATCTATTATCCGCGTCCGCTGCATCGTCAGCCAGCCTATCGCGAGCAACACGATGGGACAGAATTGCCGGTGTCGGACCGCCTCGCCGATCACATTCTGGCGTTGCCGATCCATCCCGATCTGGATGCGGCGGCGGCTGCCCATGTCTGCGACGCGCTGGTCGCGGCGGTGGCGGAGCATAGAACAAAGAACGCCCAATGAAATTGGTGAAACAAATCGACAAGACCGGATGTGGGATCGCGTGCGTGGCCATGCTGGCCGGGATTACATATTCCACCGTCCGGAGGCTGATGTTTCCTGATCCAAAGACGCGTGAGTTCTATACGTCAACCAACGACGTTCGTGTCGCCCTCAAGCAACTCGGATTTGATGTTGCAAACCGGCTTGTGCCGATCAGACGCAATCAACTGCCACCTATTACGGAAAATGCCATCATCAAGATGAATCTGAAACCAAGTACCGGCGCCTGGCATTGGGCGGTCTGGGATGCCGAGAGACGACGGCTCCTTGACCCCAGAAGGCCGCCTTACAGGCGGCGACGTTACGTGTCCCATTTGATAGTAAAGCCGCTCCCACCCCCACAATCAGTAGCGCCAGGCTGAAATTGAACGCTACTGGAACGCGCAACCGCTTCCCCAATTCGCTCAAATACATTAAAAACCGCAAATTGATGGATTTGGAGCGACTGATGCCAACGGTTGATGCGACCACGTTCCGGCGAGATTTCGGGCGCTACCAGGACGAAGCCCATCGCGAGCCCGTGAAGGTGACCAGCCACGGCCATGTCATCGGCGGTTTCTTGTCGTCCCATGACCTGGAACATTTCGAGCGTCTGAAACGCCGCGAGCGTCAGGTGTATGCGGCCGGGGAGCTTCCAGCCGACATCGTCGATGCCATTGAAAGAGCCGAGTATCTCAAGCCCGCCTCGTGAGCTTTCCCGCGCCGCTGCCTGGCCTGGTGATCCGTTACAGCTTTCCGGACGACACCAAACAATTGCCGCTACGGGTAGGTTTCGTTGCGTCGTCATCACCGCGCTCGACCGCATGCGGGCAGCAATAGTGACACCGATGGTTTGGCATCGTGCATCAAGCGTCATTGTCCGGCTCGACCGGACCATCGGCGTCCCCAAAATCGCTCTCACCGGTGTGTTCGGGCTGATGGTCCGGTCGAGCCGGACCATGACGATGGAGGCAAGTACCGGGCCGCTCGCCTTGCCATGTCAGCCCGTATGGGGTCAGGCGCGGTGATGACCCGGAGAGATGCGCGCCCATTCGTTTATTGTTGGCCATTGCCCTTTTGTTGGTGCTCGACCGGGCGAAGAGAATGAGACCAGTGAGCCGTGATTGAGCCGTCGCGGTTTCACCGGCCCGAGATCACTTCAGGCGCGCGGTCCACCTTTCATGGAACGATGACCGCGAAAGGCTCCTTCGGAAACGCACCCTGGTGGTGCGTGCTGTTGCTGCTGTGCCTCACGCTGCTGGCGCCGCTGACGCTCGCGGATGTGCCGCCGTTGCTGGATTATCCGAACCATCTGGCGCGGCTGTTCGTGCTGGCGTCGCTGCCGGGCGATACAGTGCTGGCACGGTTTTATCAGCCGCATTGGGGGATCATTCCGAACCTCGGGCTCGATCTGGTGGTGCCGCCGTTGTTGCGGATGTTTCCGGTGCATCTGGTGGGCCGCGCGGTGGTCGGCCTGAGCCTGCTGTTGCCGGTGCTCGGCACCACCGCGTATCATCGGGCGCTGACCGGACGGTTGTCTTACTGGCCGTTCGGCGCCGTGTTGTTCGCTTACAACGCGGCACTGCTGCGGGGCTTTCTGAACTTCGTCCTTTCCGTGGGACTCGCGCTTCTGTTCGCGGCCGTGTGGATCCGATGGCGAGAGCAAAGGCCCTTGCTCGCGATCCTGGTCTGTGCGCTCGGTGCCGTGGCGCTGTTCTTCTGCCACCTGACCGGCTTGTTGTTCTTCGCGATCCTTATCGGCGGGCATGAGTTGTTAATCGCCCGGACCGATCCTTTCCGGTTTGTCCAAATCGCTCGCCGCGGCGCCGCCGTCGCGACGGTCTTCGCGGTACCCATGGTGCTGTACGCGGTTTCCGACCTCAGCCACATGGCGGGCGCGGCGGAGTTCCGCTCGCCGGCGGACAAAACCCATGCGGCGTTGATGCCGGTGATGAATTATCTGTGGCCGCTGGATCTGGCGACCGCCTTCCTGTGCATCGCGCTCACAGTGGTTTGTCTGGCCCGGAGGTGGTGCGCGATGCCGTTGCGAGCGGCGGTGGCGCTTGTCGTGCTGCTCCTGCTGTTTCTGGCCTTGCCGACGGCGTTCAAGGGGACATTCGACCTCGACACCCGGTTCATCGTCATGGCGGCGTTCGTGGCGCCCGCCGCTTTGGTGTCCCTGTCGCTTCCGCGCCGCGCGGCGTGGGCGATCGGGTGCGGGTTCGCGGTGCTGTTCGTTATCCGGATGGCCGTGCTGGTCGCGGTTTGGCATGACTGGGCGGGCTATCTCGCCTCGTTCCGGAATGTGATCGCCACGGTGAGGCCCGGCGACGTGGTGCTGACGGTGCGGTTGCCGCGCGGGGACGAAACGGGCGGCTGGACCGGGGTCGCGTCGGCGCGGCGGTTATCGGATGGGACCGTCATCGACGCGCATTTGCCGGCGCTACTGGTGATCGAGCATCGTGCGTGGTGGCCGTATCTGTTCGACAATCCCTCCCAACAGCCGATCGAAACGCGGGAGCCGTTCCGAACCATGGCCAATCGGGTCGATGCCTCCCCCGACCCGATCGCGTTGCTGGCGAAGGACGCGTCAGAGATGCGGTTGTTCACGCGCGTCCTGGTGCGCGGTCCAGAGCCTGGCCCCCAGGAGATCGAGACGTCTGGGCTGCGGTTACTGGCGGGAAATGGCGAGGCGGCGCTGTTCGCGATCGATCGCGACGGGCTTAATCCGCCGCGATCGCGTGCGCCGCCGCTTCCTGGCCGCTGATCCAGGCCCCGGCCAGGGTGCCGGCGTAGGGCGTGTTGCAGGCCTCACCGGCGAACAGCAGATGCCCATTCGACACCGGCGCCGCGAGGCGATCGCGGGCACCCGATTGGCCGGGCACCGCGTAGCAATAGGCGCCGCGAAACCAGGGATCGGCATCCCATCGCGTGACGAGAGAGCCTCCACCGGCGAACAGGCGATCGACCCGGCTTCCGAACAAAGCGCGCAATTCGCTCAGGGCGTGGTCGATGGCGGCGGCCTCGCCGGCTCGGGCCAGGTCCCAGGCGATGCTCCCGCCAATCCAGCCTTGCACGTAGTCGCGGCCGAACGGCCAGCATTGGAATGGCATCAGGGAGCCCCCGGTATGCGGCACCTGCCGGTCGATCGAACAATGCAGCGGCAGGTCGAGCCGATCCGGGCCGTTGGCGCGCAGGGCGACCTTCAGCGCAAGGCCCATGGGCAAGGCATGGATGCTGTCCTGAATTTCGGGCGGCAGCGCGGGATCGAAGGCCAGCCCGCCCGAGGCGAGGACGCCGGTGGACACGGTCACGATGCAAGCGCTGGCGGTCAGCGTGCCGTTGGCGGTGTGGACGGTGACGCGGCCGCCGGGGCCACCCCAGACGACGCGGGTTATGGGCGTGTTCAGGCGGATGTCCAGGCCGGCGGTCAGGCGGCGGATGACGAAGGCGCCGATGCCGCCCTCGGGTACCAGGTTGCTGCCGCCGAGCGCGTTGCGCCGCCAGTCGCGGGCGCTGAACCGGGCGGCGTCGGCGACGCAGATCACCGGCCCCTCCCAGGCCTCGACGGTGGCGGCCCAGGAGTCGGTGGGCAGAGAGAGGGTGACGTCGGCGAGGGTGACGTCGGCGTGGGTGCGGAGCAGGTTGTCGGCGGCGGCCTCGAAGCGATCCCAGGCACCATCGTAGGAACGCGCTTCCTTCGGGGTCGCGAGGCGGGGGCCGACATAGGTGCGCTCGGTGCGGATTTCGTCGGAGCGGAGCAGGACGTCGCCGGCGAATTGGGCGATGGGGACGAGCGGGTTGTGCTCGGCGTCATGCAGCCAGACGGCGCCCATGTCGAACCAGACGCCGCCGAGGGAAGCGGGGTTGGTGGTCCAGGCGCGGCCGCCGGCGCGGTTGGAGGCTTCGAGGATGACGCAGGTTTTCCCGGCGGCGCGAAGCGCGGTCGCCGCGCCCAGTCCGGCGAGGCCGGCGCCGATGATGGCCACGTCAAAGTCCATTGCGAGTCTCCCGGCACGGCGAGGCCGTGTGCTGTTCAGTGCCGCAGCATAGGGGGTTTTCCGGTTGGCGGGGATGGCTGCTGGGTGAGGCCGGTTTGGAAGGCGGGGTGCGTCACCGCCGCGGTTCGTTCGCGAGGACCGGTTTGTAAGAATTTAACACTGAGAGCCACGGACCATGCTCGGAGAATGCACGGAGAAGCGTATTTGGCGCTTCACGCGGTGTGTGATCTGACGCCCGAGCGAGGCCGGTTTGGATGGCGGCGTGCGTCCCCATGGTTACCTCATCGACAGATTCCAGGCACTACTTTTCGCTTCCGGGACCGGATCGCCGATCGATCGATCTCGCAAGTCGAAATCCTAGCGTACTGGACGTCTTCTCGGGATCTCCTTCACCCCGGGTGGCGCTGCGCACGGTCCATGGAGGCATGTTCCACGATCCTCCTCGGGTGGTTCTGAGTCTGCACCCAGATTCCAGGAACGCGCTTCCGTCCAATGGGGCATCCACATAGGTCGCGGACCAGCAGTCCTCGATCCATTGCGCCGCGTTTCCCGGCATATCGTAGAGACCGAACGGATTGGGCGGAAATGTGTCAACCTCCGCCGTGCCTCGCTTCAGGCGGTTGCCGGAGCATTCAGTCACTTACCACCTGACTCTTGACACTTTCCGCACTGAAATCCTATCATGCATCATCGGAATGATAATGGTTTCGGTGACTCGGCATAGCGCCGCCGTGGCGGCTCGGCCGGCGCGTGTCAGGTAATAACGATATGTTCCGGTCACCCGCTCGATCACACCGATATCGCGCAGCCGTCGCAGTTGGCGTGACAGCCGGTCCGGGGAAAGACAGTCCAGAATCGGGATCAGGTCAGCGCGCCGGATGCCGGCGATGTTCACCCGCGGATCCTGCAACGCATGCAGCAAGGCGTTATCGGTCGGATCGAAGAAGTTGATCCCTTTGACGGTTTTGTCATCGAGAGTGCGTGGTTTGGTCAGCCGATCCAGGGCCCGCACACCGGCCGAAAAGTCATCGAGCGCGGAGAGATGCTCCAGATAGCGGCGGTTACAGCCAAACAGAATTTCTCTCAGGTCGATCAGGCTGTAGATCGACTTTTTCACCGGAGCGAGGGCACGCGTCGGTGGCCCTTGCCGATGTTCCACCTTGCGGTGGTGCCTGAAAAAGGACACGTCGTTGGACGTGGTTTCAATACGAAGTACGCACCCAAACTTGTCGTACATCTTGATCGAGGAACTGCCATAACGGTGCTTGATACAAGTTCCTTCGATCCGGGTGGAGAACTGAGACCCGACCTCCTGGGCCAGTTGAGGGGTAATCTGGCGGCCCAGAAAGGTGGCGATCTGTTCCGCTTTGACACTCAGAACCGATTCACGGGCCAACTGTTCGTAAAGCGGCTTCAACGTGGTGGTAGAACGGAAAACAAGGTCGGTGGCGTATTCCACCTGCATGAGACTCCAGTGGTAGGATTGGTTGAACACGTCGAGTACCGGGCAACACAGCGTGGCGTATCGGTCGAATGCACGGTGCAAAAGGTCGGGAGAAAACCCGTCGGCGAGTTCCTGGGCGCGTTGCCAGTCGTCGATACGAACGAACGCATTATCCGCGGTGGTGAAGTCGATACCTTCCGCCGTCAGTCGCCGTGCAAGCCAGTTGTGGCCGTTGCATTAGAATTGCGGCCGGAACGGTGCCCAGGTGGGAACGCGCAGATAGAGCAGGCCCAGGTCGGCATCCATGAAACAGAAATAATAGTGCAGGCATTTACCGGTGTCCGGACGCAGATAGGTCTTGCCCGACGGCTTGTCATGCCAGGGCCGATAGGATGGGCATGCCTCCATCGCCGAGAGGACATGCAAAGGCCGGGATGATCACCGCGTTGTTCCGGTATTTTCGCGACGACATCCTCCTTGCGAATGTGACTCCTGGCGATGTGCTCGATCGCGATCCCGGCTTCCGCCGCGATGGAGCCCGCCCGTTCCCGCACGCGGTCACGCAACGTTGACGCGAAGTCCGGATAACCGAAGATGCGGATGCCACACGCGTAAAGGAAACGTGTCATCCCGTCGGCATAACAAACCGTGGGAAGCGTCCCGGTGATCACGACCCGGTCGTAGCAGGACAAGGATACCGGCGATCCGGTCGTCGTAGCGTTGTATGAGCGACGCCATCTCCTCGCTCCTGATGACGTTGGTACAAGCCGAGGAGATTACACTCCTTCTGGTTCCGGTTCATCCGGCTTAGGATAAACGATCAGGCCATTGACCAAAGCGGGTTTGATTTCATCCGCGGGTTCGTAGCAACCGTTGCACCGCGCGTTCGCGATCCCCGCCTGGTCACCCCACCACCACGCAGTCGTGGTTCCGGCACGGGCGGCATACTCCCACTCTGCTTCCGTTGGCAGCCGATACGGACTGTTCTGAGCCCCGGGTGCGCTGCCCATGATCTTTTTGTTAAGCCGAACTTCGCGCACTTTTTTGTTCGATTCCTTGAAATAGCACAACTCTGGCTAGAAGCGTAGTCATGTAATAGCGGATTTTCCGGCTGACAGGTCACGACCTGGCCTGGTCCGATGGTTCATGTTCGTCACCACCGTTCCCAACCGGGGCTCACCGTCGGCCGTCCTCCTGCGCGAGAGCTATCGCGAGGACGGCAAGGTTAAAACCCG